>Ga0214542_1004418_pt1 | contig 27893 bp, 11 predicted proteins | sample CNSS1metaG_FD_160096 | JGI IMG/M metagenome (GOLD analysis project Ga0214542, IMG submission 160096) | Root nodule microbial communities from cowpea collected in UCLA plant growth center, Los Angeles, California, USA - CNSS1 | ecosystem: Host-associated > Plants > Roots > Nodule | place: USA...
TTGGTCTGAAATTGAGAGAAACATTATAAATATTAGTACTTAATTTTGTAAAAATATTTATACTTAATTATTTTTAATCTTATAAAAAATGGATTACAAAAATATTTTAATTATTAAAAAAAAATTGAGACAAAATTGAATCAGATACACATACTTAGTTACTAAATTGAAACAAAAAAACATATGTGGGGACCAAATCGAAATCAACACAATGACATCTAATAGTGACACTGACACGTGGCATTGTAATGCCACGTGGCACTGACAATGCCACGTGTCACACACAGGGACTTGACATGTGGCATTTTTAATTTTTTTAAAATAAAATTTAAAAAAAAAATTAAAAAAAAAAATCAAAAAAAAAATCAAAAAAACCACAGATTGACACGTGGCACGTTGACTAACGGCGTCAACTCTGTCTGAAAGGGACCTAATTGAAACAATTTTCAAAAGTTAGAATACAATTAACACTTTTTTAAAAACGGATACCAATTTGACACTCTAGTACCAAACTGGGTACCTTACGATTAATTAATCCTAATATATATTAAATAATTAGCAAGTAGGCATGGGCTTGTAACCATGTGTAAAGCGTGATATGGACGACAATACACATGTTATAGTGTGTAAAATAATGCTACTTTTCATTCGTTTACGAGTTTTTTTTTTTTTTCTTTAACAACTGTGCTTATAGTATTTTACAACTGTTTAAAAATATATTTTAGCTTTTCGTTCAAACCATTTCTGGTCAAATATTATACAAAAATAAATACTTTTTTTTGGCTAAAATACCTTCTAAATTGCTCCAAATTTTGTCAAATTTTATTTTAGTAATCGATTGTTTCAGTCTCCCAAATTTTAAATTTATTATTTTAATTTAAAAAAAAGTTATTTTTTTAAATGTTTAATTACTATTTTGTTTAATTTAATCATTTTCTTTTTTAGCATTTATTAGTCTTTATTTTGCTAAATTGTATTCAATTTTTTCCTTTTTCTTGACGTTTAGATTGATAAGATGACATTGTTTGTGTTACATGAAGCGTGAATCATATGGATCTATACATATTTAACATATATTAGTTTTTCTCTAATATATAATAGAAATTATTTTAGTTACAAATTTATAAATCAATTATAAATTTTTGAAACTAGTTTAGTTACCAATAATTTTTAGTTTATAAATTAGTATTTAAATTGATCACCATAGTAACTAATTATTTTTTGTTACTAAACTGATATAAAAAAAAATAAAATAGTAAAAATGTAATTAAAAATATGATTTTTAAATATTTGATAGATCATAAAAATTTAAATATTTCATAAATAAATTTATTAAAGTCTTCTAATTGACATTATTTCCAAAATATCAGTAATATTATTAGTTTCATTAAAATATTTTATGTAACTAGTCCTTTTTATTAACAGTAAAGTTTTTTTCTTTTTACTTCTTTCACATGTTAAATAATATTTTTTTTAAGTAAGATAAAATGGATTGAGTTCAACGGACTAGTCTATCAATCAATACTAAAAGATACTTATCAATGTTAAAAGAGATCGGTCGAGTTGAAGATTTCAACTTGTTAGTATGTTTTGGTTTAACCTAAAGATGTAAATATATAATAATATTATAATTTAAATCATTAACTTTTATAAATTAAGTAACAATTTGTAATAAAGTAATTTAACATTTAATAATTAATTTAATTTATCTAATTAAAAACATTAACAAATCAATTAAAATATTAAAAAATAATTTATATGATTAAATATATTTTTAATATTCATTTATATATATATATATATATATAATTTTTAAAAGTAAAAAACAATAAAAAAATTTAAAAAAAAAATGACCGACCAATCCTTTGGCCCATCTGTAGGGGTGAATTATCATTATTCTTCTATTTTTGTTTGACACACCACTCCGATTTGTCCCGTATGTTATAGATCACTGACAGGCTGCTTCAAAACGAGTTATATTGACTCGTTTTTTCATTCAATTTTTTTTTTTACTAAACAACTTCATTCCTGATCCTGATTTGGTATCGACTTTTTCAATTTAATATTTATATTCTGATTAATTTAAGCTCATTTATCTCCTCCTCGGCGTATATAAAAATGTGCTTTAAAGAAAATAAACAATACAATTAATTAATATCACAATTCAATTATATATTAAAAGTATATAAATATATTTTGAATAATTATGTAAAATAAATATTTTCAAGGCGATAAAAATAACCATTTTGTTGTATAGTTCATTCACGTGGTCTTTAAATAAGATATTTTATAAGTTAGGGCTAAAACTCGTTTGTATATAAATTTAGAAATAAAACAGAGAAAATTTATGTGAAAAAGTTTTTACAATGTTTTAAGTTAGGAAGCAGTTGGTTTTTTTTTTCTTTGAAAAGTGATTACAAGATATGACAAGTTAACCATATGATTGTTACTAAAAGCTCCATTCGTCAAGTTCTCATGCATGTATAGTACAAATTTGGGTGATTTCATGTTAGATTTAATAAATTAAGATTAATTTTTATTGTAGCTTAAAATATTTTGTAATAGAACAAATTCCTATTCAAAATTCATAATCACTATAGTTCTATACCTATCTATCTCTCACTCGCAGGAGGAATAATAAACTATAAATAGGATAGGAGGTAGAAGTCACGAGTTAAAAATAAATAAATAAAGTATTACTTTATTAGAAGGATTTTGAAGATGAAGAAAAAGGGAAGAAAACAATAAGTTTGTTTGTGCTTCACAAGACAAATAGTTCACAGCAATCAATTTCGACGCTTCGTTGGTTAGTTCTTCTCCTTCCTCGCAAAACACTATATCGCATTCACATCCTTCCGCTCTAATCGTAACCTTTTTACCAGAATATTCTGCAATCAGTTTCTGTTCCGTGTTCGATTTTCGTTACCTGTTTATTTATTGATGATCAACGATTCATGTAAATATTGAATTGACGTTTATTGTTTTAAAGGGGATCAAGAATGACCTCCTCAGAGGCTATAGAACAATTTGACAAATGCATGAATGGGCAAATAGAAGTAATTGCACGGGTTTGGCATTTATTTCAAGCCTACAAAAAGGACAAAATTCCTTTCAAAATCGACGAGGTACAATTCTAATTTCATTAGGACTTCGTTTGAGTGTGTTCTGTTTGTGTTAAGGCTGTTATTCTGTTATTGCTGTGTGTTATGAATGCAGGGTCTGTATTTGGGTTCGATTGGCACTGCAGTTAACAAGGCTGCTTTGAAAGAACATAATATTACTCACATTTTGACTGTGGCTGGTAGAATACCACCTGCACATCCTGATGACTTCGTCTATAAAATTATAAACGGTATGCTTATTTTCTTTGAATCAAACTTTGTTTCGCATTTCACATCGATCTACAAATGTTTGTGACTGGTGATCGATGAACGGATTTTAGCATTGATGTAGGGTTATCTGATTGGGATTTTTTGCCATTGAAAGGGGTTTCACGACTTATAATTGAATTCAAAAGTCACGATAAATGGGATTACTCTGTGTGCTTTATGATAACAATTGTGTTTGTTTGCTATTCTGAAAGTGCATGCTTTGGCTCTGCAATGTTTTGTATGCTGTTGCGGTCAAAGTATGTAGGGTTACTATCTAGTACCGTGTCCATACTGAATGTATGATTTTGTGGGAAAATTGAGGCAGTTGTTGACAAAGACGATGAAGACTTAAAAAAATACTTCAATGAGTGTTTTGATTTTATTGATGAAGCCAAAAGACTCGGTGGAGGTGTTTTGGTTCACTGTTTCGCTGGAAGATCAAGAAGGTAGCTTCTATTCCTTTCTCCCTTGTTTACGTGCGATCACTTCCTGTTCTTGATAATTTCGTGCATTTTTATTTCTGGTTTAAATTATGCGGAACACTGTTTCACGAGAAAAAAAAAACTAGACCCTATTAGTGTTTATAGGAACAGGGTGTAAACTGCACAACATTTCTCATGTTTTGATTGATCAAGTCAACCATTGAAAAGTACAAGGACTTAGCTGTATAGAGCTAAGTAATAAAGAAAAGAGGAGGATACTTCCTCTAACAGAAAACAGACTTACGAGTAACAGCAGCAACAGTTATTTTAACTGTTTAACTATGTAAAACTATCTCTAATAGACCCAACATATATTTCATTACCCATTGGCCTTCGGATGCTGGCTCCGATACCCACTGTAATAGAAGGTGGCACCCAATGCACAAGGCTCTTAACCAGTTAGGTCTTTGGAAGGGCGATGGAGAGGGTAGACACGGCCTTAAATCCCACGAGTGGAGAAGCCATTTCTAGGATTTGAGCCTGTCATCACTAGGTCACAAGGCGGCAAATCTTACTTTAAGGTTGCACCAGGGCTCACTCCTTTTCATATAGTGATGATAACATAGAAAATCGGTTGCACATGAGTCTAAGTAACAAGTTTTACTTGAAAAGTCTGGTAAATATCTGTTTGCCTTACAATTTTGTTACAAAGATTGGATTGGGCACGATACCAATGTTCATTTTCCTTGTAAAATATCTTTACATATCTTGTTATATATGACAGTATTTCTTGAAACCTATTGTAACAAAATTTTGAACAAGTATAGTTATCATATTTGTGATGGTGTGTTGGACTTAAGTTTTCGACTGTTGTGCTAAATGTGAAATGGTTTTCATATTGAAAACTGTAAATCTGTTGTATCCTTGACTATTATTGGTATCCTTTTGTTGTTTTCTCTGCTTCATTGTTCATTTTTTTTTTTTTCTGGAATCTATTTTTGTATGGATGTTTCCAGTTGCATGTATTGAAATTTTTAAAGAATAATAAAGGTTCGTGTGGCATGAGTTGAATCAAATCATTATTTTTCTGGCTTCAAGGTTGTTGACTATCAAATCATTATTTCTTGCTTCGATGTTGAAGTGCTGTCAAATTTTTAAACATTTAAGAAACTAAGTTAAAGCTTAAGTTTGTTAACATACTTAAAATATAGAATTAAGGATGTAGCTTAAATTTCTAAGAGTGGTGAATTATCTCCTTCCGTAACTTCAGTTCTGCATGAAACTCTTGTTTGCATTTTAATGCCGAAATCTGAACTTCTTAAAAAAAAGATCTTGGTATATTTGTTGTTGTTTTGGTTATTGACGATGAACCGGTGAAAGTTGCTGCTAATAATGTTACACCTTGCAGTGTGACTATAGTTGTTGCATATCTGATGAGGACTCGTGGAATGAGTTTTTTTGAAGCTCTGCAACATGTAAGAAGTATACGACCAGAAGCACGTCCCAATCAGGGTTTTATTTGTCAGCTGGAGGACTTCGAAAAGTCTCTTCAAGGTGCCTCTAAGTCACGTTAGTCGCTTTATTTCAATTGCATCCTAACTTGATGCATTATTCATAAAGTCATCTGAAATATATTGAACTATTACACGTCTGAAACCATCAAGATACACATACAATTACACATGGTTGCATGTAAGGAGGTGAAATCTCTAATGATAGCTTAAACCAAGCGATTTTACGTGCACACTGTTAATCTAGTAGAATGTGCATGATAAAGAAAGTAAAGTTTTGTTTTCAAATAATCAGAACATTATACGTTTATGTTACTCTCATCTTCCCTTAAACCATATTTCACAGCCTTGTGTTTCTCTTTCGATTTTTTCGGAATCTAAATATTATTACACGGCATTATGAGGATGAAAAGTAGGTGGCTTTTTGAATAAAAAGTCTTTTTTTTTTTTCAATTAATTGTTTATGGAAATGGGATTATTAAGATTAAGAATAAGAATATGATTCCTGAAGAAAATTATAAAACACATTCAGTTACGGGAAAGCTTGGTAATTTTACAATCACCTATTTATGGGAATGTTTTATTTTACCCCCATTGACAAAGTGATTAAAACATCTTTCTCTCACAAATTTTTTTTATAACCGAGGGTATTAAAACTGGGATTGTCAAACTGGTGGTCTGGCTCAAACAAGGTAGTTTCTTCCTTCAACCTCAAATTTTTATTATATTTCTCCCTTTCCAAATTGCGTAACTTAGAATTTACTTTTTGATTTCCGGATTGTGAAATCCTAAAGTTTTTGGGATTGTGGAACCTGAAAGTCAAAAATAACTTTGGGATTGCAAATGGAGAAACTTTTTTTTTCAGACTTGAAAATCAGGAAAGGGCAAAATAAGAAAAAATTATGGAGTGAAGAAGAAAGTTATGGAGGTGCAGGAGGAAATTATACTTAAACAAATTTAGTGGTCCAACCTAATCTATATTTTAAAACGGGTCATATTTTTTATATTAGGTGCATGGGCCAAGAGATGACTTTTTAACTTAATCAAAAATAAAAAATTACAATCTGTCCATACAAAATAATTATGGAATATTATTGTTCAAAGTTCTGAAATTTAATGCTCAATAAATGCATTATACAACATCGAACATCCTGATCTAAATATTATTTGAAATAACTTTATTAATGTTTCTTACATATATGGTATGTGTAATTAAAAAAAGTAAAGGTTTATAAAACTAACCAAAAGTTCATATCACTATGAAATTGATAAACTTAATTAATGTACCACAGAATAATAATAATAACTAACCACTCTCAAGACAACACGTTTAGTATTTCAACATTTATTTATTTCAAAAATTACATCCAATTAGCTAGAATGTTTATGTAACATACTTAAAAAAATGGATCATATCTTATTGTTGGCCTCTGATATATTATTTCCTTCACTAGTTTGCTCACTAAAAGGTTATATATATCTCTTCCATTTCTTTTGCATCTAGAATTGATAATACAAAAAAGAAAAAAAAAACAATTGATTGGTTTTATAACAAACATAAGTAAATATTATAACAAATTCAATAATATTTTAATTATAAGAGAAGGTCCAATCTGATTGTAATCATACAACTAATCACGATTACAAATGAGGGCTTGCACATTTTGGGGAATAAACAATTTCTATGCTTATTGAAGATGTGACTACCAACGACTAAATAGGGCATTTCTTCCAGCACACCATAGCCTTATTGTCTTAGGCCAGGCTAAACAAAAAATTGTTTTTATCTGGGCCTATATTTTTAAAGCTTGGCCTCTTTTTATTGATATGACAAATATTAGATGTGACTAAACTTGTTTTGAGCCTTTTTTTTTTTGAGAAATTTTGGCAATCTAAAAAAAAAAAAAGTAAAAAGTAATTTTTTTAATAGAAAATTCAAAGTAAAAACTTAAATAATAATAATCTTAATTTTTTTCTCCCTCATTTTTATATCTTAAAATCTTAAAACATATTAATTTGGAAAATGTATCTTTACAAGTCATAATTTTATTCAGTCATAATAAAAAGTGTAATCAATAGTTTTTAACGGTAAAGTTTTTTTTTTCTTTTCTCTGGACTGACATTCGAAATACCAATAAATAACGACAACCTTGTTTGCCAAAGTAACTAACATGGGGCCATTTCTTTCTGCTATAAAATATAATTTTTTATATCTTAAATTATTTATTTCAAAATATAAAATAAAAAATTATTCTAAATCGTATAATTTAGAATATAAATATATTATAGATTATACAATTTAAAATTATATATTTCAGAATATAATTTTTTATATTTTAGATTATATAATTCATTTTAAAATATTTCGTGTTTCTAATTTAAAAGAAAAAAGTCTTAAAGTTATAAAGGGTTAAGAAAAATAGACAAAAAGAACATTTAAAAAATAAAATCTTTAAAAGTGATTAGCTTGTCTCTTTAGTACCCATGGCAAGTAGAGAAAATTGATGGTTCTCTGTTCTTTAATTTGGGTATGCATCACAATAAGCGGTAATACTCCTTTTTAGGAGGAGTTCCGTTTAAGTTTATGCCTATTTATTAAAATAACTTTTTTGTTTGCTAAACATAGTCAATATTTTACTATGGATCTTAACTTGCCATTAATTTTTTCAAACAAAAGTCACAACTTTTTTTTGTTACGGTTCGTGCTAAAGTTATGAAATTTTCAGTATATATATTTATAAAAAAGAGAAAAAAAATGTTATTTTATAAAGTAAAATTAGTTGTAGATAAATTAATTTACAGAAAGTGATGACAAAAAACATTTCACATCAATTCCAACTGAAAATAAATGGTAGCACGTACCATGCATGTTGTAAGGTTTAAACCTCTCCACGACCACCCTACACACTGAAATAAGTACCACACATTTATTCACATGCCTTATCTTAATCAATGTCGAATCACATGCACTTCATTCATTCAAAATCATGGTTAGGGTTTTCCATTTACCAATTTCTAGGTCTCTTTTGCATCATTTCATCTGCAAACACCACTCATTGGTTATGTGTATGATTAAAAATAATTTATATGAGATTAATTTATTAATTTTGATAAGTATTATCTTAAAAATTATGTTAATAATAAAGTTTATAAATAATGACAAAGGTTAAATTTCTTCTCCCCCAACATATAATGTATATAATGGTTGAATGATCTTTTTATTTTTAGTGTTGGAAAATGCATGTTTTTTGAAAATGTACAATAAACTAAATTATATATTAGTAATGATTGCATATAAAAATTTGAATTGCATTTCAATTACAAGACCTAATTAAAATGGGAGATGGATTTTAATTTAATTTAGTTAAATTATAGAATTAAATTGAAAACTTTGAATGTTTGCAATTAATTTCACTATTTTACCCTTGAGATCTAGGAGACTGTGACTGAATAAGAAGTAATATAAATTTTACAATGGTTGAAAAAGTTGGATTCAATTCACCTATGACTCAGTGGTGGATGACTCCTCATCTTACCTAAAGTATTAATATCTAATTGAATTTATACTTTGAATTTTAACTTATTATATATAGTATATTATGCGAAAATTTGAATTTATAGATAACACTAATGTTAAAACTTATAAAAGTTATAATTGACTAAGATCGAAAAGTTCATATAACCTTAATCCATTATATCAAAATCCAACGTTTCTCTAATAAATTAAATTGTCACTTTATTTTAAGAAATGAAATTTGAGCACACTAATGTAAACAGAGACAATTGGACATATTTAAAAGATAAAAGATTAAACATATCTTTCCTCTATTTAATTAATTCATTATAACAATAAAAGGAAAACCAATTTTTTTATAATATTTATAATATATAAGGAGATATATTTTTTTTTATATTTCGTTATTTCAGTTTTATTTTTAATTATTTTAAAAATTAATTATTTTATAAATAATTTATCTTTTAATTATTATTTTAAAAACTTATTTCATCTTTAACCAGTTATTTTAAAAATTTCTTTTATATATATATATATATATATATATATATATATATATATATTATTTTTCTAATTTTATATTTAACCTATTTTAAAAATTAAATATTTTTTTTTTAAATTTTAACTCAAACTTTTATAAAAATTAAAAAATATAAATACATAGGTGCAACAGTGCCGTCACGTGAGTGTTTTCGCCAGTTTTACATTACTTAAAGAAAATAAACTCAAAGATATTTGAGCATCAATGCCATCCAAAAGAAAAAAAAAATTGTCATCAAAATTAATCTTCCATAAATGTTACATGTTGCTAAATTAATTTATAAAATATTTGTTATGTTTTTGTAAAGAAAAATGGCATTTACTTAGCGCATTATTAGTGGGAAGTGAAAAGTATGATGAAAGAAAGAAAGTGTGATACACACACATCTTATCATTTTCCATCTTCCTCCTCCAACCAACCTTCTCTTATCTTCTCTCAATTATTACTATATGGACCCATTTATCACTATTTATCACTGCCACTGCATATTCAATAGACTCATCTATAAACCAACAAATTCCTTTTTATCTCACACTTTCACTTCAAGAAAAAAAAAATCACTAGAATATTGAATCTCAAAATTTTATATTAAGTGGTATCAAAATCTTAATAATAGTCAATTGCCAGTAAATCCTATAAAAAATGTTCTAGTAAAAAATCAAACTCAACATGACTCAACAATTCAAATCTTAATTGAGTCCTTTCTTGTCCAAACATAGTCTGAATTAAGACATAATAGTAGAATATTAACTTGAGAAAATTAAGACTTTAAAGTCTATATTTAATAATCAAATTTTGATTGAGTTTATCAGCATTACATCTAAAACGACAAACGTCAAAAGGTTATTATTATATTTTTTATCAAATATATTTTTTGTTCCTTAATTTTTAGTGAATTTTAAAATTAATTCATTTTAAAACTTTGAACCAATTTAGTCTTTTATTTATCGAAATATGTAAATTTAGTCATTTTAATCAAATATTGTTAAATTTATTTAACATTTCAAAACACGTTTCACGTTTCATAATAATATTTGACTTAACATTAGAACAAAAATGTGTCAAATAGTATAAACAACTCAAATACAATCCTTTGATACTAATATGCGTACGAAACATCAAGCAAACCTAACAAAATTTGATTAAAATGATTAAATTCACATATTTCGAAAGATGAAAACTAAATTGATCCAAAATTTCGAAATAAATTAATTCTAAAATTTACTAAAAGTTAAAGAACAAAAACATATTTAACATTTTTTTCACCAAGAAGCGAGATTTTTAAAATTAAATAATATGAATTTTAATAAAAGTAATCTTAAATTATAGAACTACTGTATTATATATTTACATCATTTATCATTTAATTAAATTTTACATTTTTAATAAATTAAAATATTTTTAATTGAATTTTTATTAACTATTTAAAAATTTTATATTTTTTAATTGAATTTTTGTTGTTTAATATAAAATTTGTAAATATCTAATAAAAAATTTAATAAAGACTTAGTTAAAAATATATAAAGTTATCACATTTAATTAAATTTATTTCTTTCTGAAAAAACGTATTTTAAATTATTTGAATAAATCTTACACTGAAACGTGTCTTATAGAAAGAGATAATAGTGACTTATATACACGTTTGATTCGATTAATATCTAATAGATTCAAGTTAATTCAATATTATAATAAAATTAAATTTACGTTATGGTCTTTATGTTTTATCTTCATTTATTGTTTATTTTATATAAATCTTAAATACTATTCATTATTTATTTTATTTTATATTTAATCTTTATAGTTACCATTACATCATATTATTATTTTTATCTAAAATAGGATTAAAAAAAATAGGTATTTGGAAATATAAAATAAGATTATTAGCTGCGATGCAATGTGAGATAATAGTGTATTTAAGGATTATAAAATAAATTGAATACGAAACATAAGATTAGACCGTTTAACTCACGATTTGTCTAATCCATCAATCTCACTGATTCACTGATTCAGATGAATTCATCTGTTCTTAGTCTGAAAGAAAGTGGCTTAGTTCAATTCATTATTAAGTTATACGAATCCATCTATTTCAAAATTAAAAAATTCCCTTAAAAAAACATTTTTGAAGATTTCTTTCATACATTTAACAAAATAATATATGCAAATTACGACTCTATGGTAAAGAATTATTATTCTACAAAATACATAATAAAGTAAAGGAATCACACAATTCACCATCTCATTTCTCAAAATTAATTAGCTTCATTTTAAAATTTTAATATTATTTTGTCTATCAACTTAAATTTAATTACAAGATCTAAATTAACATTAAATTTAAGTTATATTATTTTTACGAGTCTTTATCAATCAACATACAAAATATGATTGAAAACAAATATTTGTTTGGTGAGGTTTCTATTGTAGATAAGTTTACATGTGAGTCCATCCACCAAGTAATTATTAATATTCATTTTTTGCTATTCAAGTCTTCAAATGATTTACGTTTATTTCAATAAAATAAAATACAACACTGCTGGTGTTTGACTATGGAGGCAAGTTAAACGTTTCTGATTATTTAAGTAACGTTTTCTTCATTTTTTTCACGGGTTAGGAGAAAAACTAAACTGAATTGAATTAATATTAAATTGAATTGAACTCCTATAGAATAGTTTACCTTTTTTTTTTTTTGTTCTGGATTAAATTATTTTTAAGTGTAGTGTTTTAAAACTAAACTATGGTCGTAATGAAACTATTAAAACTGAACTAATCTTTATTTTTTATTTTTTATTTACTTAAAAGCACTATATTTGATAAATTAACAACTCTGTTCTGTAACCGTCTTCCTCTTTAGCATTGTCTTTATTTGGAGGCAGCTTCAAGCAAAAAAAAATCTTAATCAATAAAATGGGTGAATATAGCGTGATACACTTTCTTTGTAAAGAATGAAATGTTTAGAAGATGTGCATGGAAAGTTAAGCCTTAATTGATACTTTATTTATATCTTCATAAAGGATACCCTAATCGAATCTGGATTTAATAAGAGAATTAGTAATAAAAGAATTAGCAGAAAAATAGTATGTTTGGGACAAAAATATTGAATTTATCCTTACAAGTTGGGGACATAGAATCGGACTTTAGGGTAGGTGTCCCCTCGTAGGAGTATGGACCATTTTAGGTTAAACTGCAGCGGTGGCTCTTATCTCATCTTCCCACCTCCCACTAAATTCCATTCCCTTCTTAAACACATGCATTTTCACCAATCAATGCCTATGCCTCAAACACATGCAATATTAAATAATGCAACTTATCATTAAATAATTCAACACATTTACACTAATGCAAATCATTTACACTAATACAATACAAAAAATTTAGTAGATAATTTGAAGTAAGATTTAAGAGTTAAGAGTTAAGGCTAAGGGTAATTTAAATATATCTTTTTTTTAATTGTGAAAAATGGAGAAGTAGTTTTGAAGATTAATTATTATTCCCCTTAACCTTAATTGAGAGTTTGTTTTGGTACATCTAATAATTCTATATTACTCACGAGTTGAAGTAAGAGTAATTTACCTTTTAAGATGCTTTTTAAAGATAAAATCGTGATAGGAGTTTCAGATTACAAAATGGACATTACCTCTCAAATATGATGATCGACTTTGATGATATTATGTTAACAAACTTGAAATTGGAAGAATAGTTAAAAATAATGATTATCTTCGTATATATAGGTTAAGTCCTTCATCTATTTATAAGTTGTCTTTATTTTCAATTCTCACATAGGTAGACAAAATTAAATATCTTATTTTGTTTGGATTGAATTATATCAAAACCTTAAATCATACAACTTCTAATGGTGTGATCTCTTTTTTTCTTTTATTGCAAATTGTTTCAATTGTTAGTGATACATACTTGCTCATATGCAAATCATTGTTGTTAAATCATACTACATATAAGTCCCTACACATACAATCTAAATACTTATTGAATACTCTTACACGACTTTTATATTAGTCAATTCGTTAGCAATCAGATTAAGTCGATGAGTATAATTGATTTGAGAATGGTAAACAAATTTACTTTAATATTGAATTGGTGTTATCATATATTTAAAAGAAATGTATTCAATCAGCTCCTTCATAAGATATATACTTATCAAATTATGTAAGAAATAGATGATAAAGATGAATTTGGCATGAGTTTCAATATCTCATTTTCATCTATATTATTATTTTCATCAAAAAATGAATATATTTGTATTTCTATTTTTACTCTCTTTTTTAATATTATAAACATCAACTAAATAAGTTTTCTACAAAAAATAAAAATCATAAAAAATATTATTAAAAATTTAATATCGAAATAATATCTAATTTTTTTTCTCCTCCCCAATATCAAGTATAGGTATTTAAGATATTATATATATATATATATATATATATATATATATATATATATAACATATCTATTCCACCTTATATCCAATTTAGAAAATAAAATATCACCCATCCTCATGTACTTAGTTAATATAGAAATTTTCCTTTAAAATCATAACAAATTTAAATAATACACATAGGACAAGTTTATTTACATAAATTTATTTATTTGGATTTGAGAATATGGAAAAATATGAAAATTAAGGGACAACTAGTAAAAAATGATATTGTTTAAATTAAGAAAAAAGTTATATAAAGTAAATGAAAAGTTTATGAAGCATTATGATTCATTTGATGATGTTATCATATATATATATAAAGATTTTTTTTTTGCGTTTTACATTTATTTTCCAAATTTATCATTTAAATATATTTTTTAAATTAAAAAAATTATTTTATGAATTTTATCATTTCTTTTAAAAAAAATTCAATTTGACTTTTTTTTAAATTTAATATTTTTAATTATAAAATCACCTAAAAAAATTAAAATTATTTATATTTATTTTATAATCTATGTTATTACATAAAAGAAATTATCTGTTTAGTATTAATTTTGTTTAATTTTGTCCTTCAAGTGGTAGTTATTTACTAATTCAACCATTTCTTTAACTTAAATAAATAAAAATTATTTATAAAATAAATAAAAACTATATGTAACCAAATTGTAAAAATTATTTACATATATTTTTATAATTATAATTTCATTATTTTTTAATTAACATTAATAAATATTATTATTATTTAGTATTTCTTTTGTTATTAACTATGTAGAATAGCAGAAGATAATTATAAAAACGTATATATGTTTAAAAATGGAGGTTGAGCAGGTTCACATGCGGTCCATCGACTTCACATTCCGATATCCCTCACCCACCCAACACTTGGATCATCTCCTAAACTCCTTGCCTTAAAATATTCCTCAATTGAACCCTTCAACGGACCAGATCATCCCATCATAATTATAATCATGATCATCAAGTGTCCAATCCCATCCATGATGATCAGTGGGACCACACTCTTCACCCGGTTCATCCTGTGTGGCGGAGTGTCAACGGCTTTAGATTTTGATAATATAAAGTAGTTATGATGTTCGTCTGAAGCCCCTGCATCTGCATCACTCTCACTGCTTAGTTCCACAGTCAACCCACACTTGCTTTTGCATTTGCATTATTGCCTTCAGTCAAATAATTCAGCTTCTCCCCTATCTACTCTACCAAATTCTAATTTTAATAATACTATATAAACCTTCACGAGATCAATTTCACTTCTGACCCCACCCTCGCTTTCTTTTCATACTCCCAATACATTACAAAACACTCTATTCCTGTGGGTCCTAATTGCCTAACTCTCACTCTCGCCATGGATTAACACGACAACATAATATGCACTTCAAAATCTTTTAAAACAACAATAATAAAAATAGTATTAATTATATTATAAAATCTATAGAACTAGAGGAATGAAAGGGATGAAAGAAAAATAAGATACTACAATTATGAAACTGATTTGCATTGTTGTATAATATAATAATATAGATCTGAAAATGAGAAACTTGCGAAGAAGAAGATATGCAGAAGGCGCATGAGATGGGATCTGTGATGGATTCAGATTCAGATTCACATTACGTTGCAGCTAGAGGTGTTCTCGTCGCTGAAAAAGTGGGTGTAAGGGTCTGGAGGAGGGTAGGGATAGGGAGGGTACATGTAATTCACTGCCGGCGGAGGCCGGGCGTACATCATTGGCTGGAATCTCTCATTTCCCATCATTCCACCCATCTGTTGTTGTTGTAACTGCTGCTGCTGTAACTGTTGTTGATGCTGTAACTGTTGTTGTTGCTGCTGTAACTGTTGCTGATGTTGTAAAAGTTGTTGCTGCTGGAAAGGGTTTCCAGCCATTCCATTCGGACCACCACCACCTTGAAAGTATCCGCCGCCATTGACCGACGCTGCCGGAAGTCCCTGCACGGCAGGGATGTTCTGCATTGACATGTTCATGGGACCCACATTCGGCCCAGACATAGCATGGGGACCACCACCACCACCCATGTTTCTGAATCCAGGGTTCATTGGTGGTTGAACACCAACTCCACCCATCGGATTGCCTTTCTTACCCCCATTCATGTTCATGTTATTGTGAATGTTACCTCCTCCTCCTCCTCCTCCGTTGTTATTCTTGTTCCCTCCACCACCGTTTTTACCCTCCAATGCACCACCTCCGTTTTTACCACCACCATTGTTGCCACTTTTGTTACCCCCACCCTGGTGGCCACCACCCATGCTGACTCCGCCGCCGCCACCACCTTTTTGTCCTCCCCCATGCGCCTGAAAAGGAACAGGTCCTGGACCTTTCTTTCCAGCAACATTATTGACAGCCTTGGGGACATTCATCATCTGTGGTGGTAGTTTCATTTTGTTAGGAGGAAGCTCATCCATTACATCATCTTCGTCGTCATCATCAAACTCTTCGTCAAATTCGTCGTCATCGTCAAAATCATCCAATTCGTCGTCTTCGGTGAAGTCTTCGTCATCCTCCGGAATATCAAATTTAACAGCTTTGGGGTTGGGGTTGTGAGGGGGCAGCTTGAGGTCCTTGAATTGAGGGATGTTCAGATCTTGAAACCCTTTCATCTGCTGAAGTTGTTGTAGCTGTTGCTGGAGCCGCTGCTGCTGCTGGAGCTGCTGCTGCTGCTGGAGCTGCTGGAGCTGTTGCTGCTGCTGCAGCTGCAGTTGCTGTTGAGGATTTGGTCCTTGTTGTTGACCACCACCACCACCACCTTTGGGTTGGTTATTTCCACCACCACCACCACCCTTGGGATTCTGACCTTTGTTGTTCTGGTTGTGGTTTCCCATACCTTTGAGGTGTTCAATTTGCATGTTCTTGACCTGGTTGGCATTGGCAGGGTGGTTCTGGTTATTATTGTGATTGTTGCTGGGTTTAGGTGCGGCGCCCCAGAGTTCTGCATGTTTCCCTGATTTCGCAAGCTTCTTGATGAGAAGGTTGGGGTCCACATTGCCCGAAACCGTCACCTTCCCTTGCTCAGCATCGATCTGTGTGGTGAACACACCTGTGAAACAAGCAAACAAACGGTGTATTCAAGGCTTGTTTCACAGAGATGAGACGGAGATTTTGTTTTCTTCTTCACACAATAAATGAAAGCACCGACATTTCCAGAAGCAAAAAAAAAAGAGTGAAATCACAACAAAGGAATTACTGTGATAATTACCATACCATCAATTTTTTGCAAGATTTTCTTCACTTTCTGTCTGCACCCATCACAGTGTATGTTCACTTTAAGAACACATTTCTGCATGCACAAGAAATCCCACAATCCCAAACAGAATATAAACAAAAGTTTCATGTTTAACAAAGAAGAATGACAAAACCATAAATGTCCGAAATACATTAATCACAGCAATTAAGAACAACAAAAGATAAAAAATGGGTCTGAAGATGCCATGGATTTGTTACCTGTATCTTCAAGAATTCCTCTTTACTCATGTCTCACACCCCAACAAACAAAAAGATTGTAACTTGCAGAACAGCGCAAAAGGGAGGCGATAGATCTGAGGAGCAAATGACAGAAGGGGTAATAGAGGGTCTTTGTTTGGGAAGCAAACATAGAGGAAATGACAGAAAAGAAATGGTTTTGTGGGTCTCCGAGAAGAGACAGGAGCCTAACCAGCGGTTGGCTCAGAGTTTGAGAGAGAGAGAGTGAGGTGTAGTCATTGGGAAAAAAGAGGGGCAAGCAAAGCAGAAGAGAGAAAAAAAAAATGAAAGATCAGAACAGCACAGAGAGAATGGTGCCTCCAAGCTTTTGTTCTTTATTTATTGGTATTTTGGTATGAAATGTAGCTACTACTAAGGAGGAGCCTCTGTAATGGTATTAAGAGGGTAACTCCAGAATGAGGTTTGGCTTGGAGGAGAATCTACTTTAACCACACTTGGGTTTTCTATTTTTCTCTTTCATGGTTTGGTTTTGGCTTGGCTTGAAGACTGTGAGGTGGGAATGCTTAAAAAATCATAAATGACAATGAAGGAGAGGAGAGAGAAACAGTATATATCTGATGTGAGTTTTTGTTTTTTCGATATTTCTTGCCACACTAATTATTACCAAATGCTGGTGAACTGTGTCAGATTTTAAAAACACAAATGAGTGAGAATGATAGAATTAATTTTAATCAGTGGCTTCCTTGGTAAATTAACTTTCTCTATGACTGCATTATGGTACATTTGCATTGCACCCTTCTCTTCTCTTCTCTTTCAACACGCTTTCCTCAATTTGGGGTCAAAACACTTGAGCGTTCTCAAGAAATTTTTGTTGAATCTATTCATAAAATATCCAACAAGCAACGCATCACATGTTCTTCAAACTCTAAACTGTAACGCCGCATGGTTTTATTAAACATTTCTCAACTCTCTTAACTTTTTATTTTATCTTTTAATATAATTAATTAACTTTGCCGCTGTTAAACAGAGTTAAAGTTTTCACAATTTATTTGTTCACAACGATCCTAAAATTAAATTAAAATAATCATTTCCTGAGAATCCTTCAAATAATTAATTTCACAATTCTATTATTCAATTAATCAATCCTTAAAAATTCGATAAATTTATGACGAACTATTGAAGAGGTTTTAAGTCTTGTAAGAATAGTACATTTTTTATGAGTCTAGAAATCAAGGAAAAGCTCTTTTATTTTGGTTTTGTTCCTTTTGAAAGAAAATAATTGTGTGTATATCAGAAAGTGTATATTTAATGCACGAGTTAGATAGATAGTATATGTATTTATTGTTGGGTGAATTCCATTATTCAATTGCCTATAATTGGCAAACAAGGAAATGCATTATAGAGGAGACTTATCTTATCCTATATCAGACAATGTCACGTTCAATTAAAAATAGTAACATTCACTACTCTTTTTCTAAAAAAAATTGATTGTTGGCATATACTAATGTAAGTGCGTTACCTATTAATAATTTGATAAAAATATTATTTTCAAGAAGACTCGGATATTAATTTAGGTTTTTGTAAAAAAAATATCTAAAATCTAAAGTACATTTTTTGTTTAAATGAAGACAATAAAACTTAAATATAGTCATCTTTCAAATCTAAAATCTAAATATAATTTTTGTATAAACATTTTTTATTTTTAGTTTTCACATATTTTAGTATTTCATTTTTATTTTATATATTTTACATGTTTTTTATGTTTTATTATTTAAGTTTTATGTATTTTCTATTTTTCTTATAGAAAGTAATAGCACACAATTTTTTATTTTATTTTTTATAAAATAATTATTCATTTGTAAATATTTTTTAATAGATAAATTAATATTATTGTTAAGATTTTAAAACGTTTATATAGGTCATATTAAAATATCTTTCTCTCCTCTGGGTATTATGCAAAAACATTTGTCTTTGAAAGACTTTTTCTCCTTAACAGACATTGTTTTCCGCGTGTTTGTTTAACACTTTCCTAGGTGAAAAAAAATTAAAAAGATGAATTATTATATAAAAGATATAATGAATTATTTTTTAATAAATTCTTATATTAAAATAAATAAAATTAAGATACTAAAATTATAAACAAGATAAACTTGATTTATTTAAATTTTATCTTAATATATTTTCATTGAAATGTAACTTTTTATTTAATAAATTTTATTTTGTTTTAAATTTAAATTTAATTTATATTTTGAAAATTTAATTTTAATATTAAATTATTTTATAAATTATTCTTTATATATTAATATTCAATAAATTTTATTTTATCATATCAATTAAATTTACTACAAACTTTTATTTCATTTTTTGTTATCTTTTCTTTTACCTAATTTCACTTTTCTACTTTATTTCTTTTGTTTTTTGATTCAGATCCGCTGTTAATCAAAATACACTTTTAAAGATGGAAATGAAAAAAAAATTAAAAAAAAATAAGAAGTAAATTTGAGTAGAAATTTTATAAATAATTTGACTCATTTAATAAAATAAAAAATTTATTTTAAAATGATAAAATTTTACTACTATCAAAATAAGAACAGTGGTGTTCTCCAATACATTTTATAAAAAGAACTTGTAATGACATTTAATATGATTAGTAAAACTAATTTTTTCATATTTTTTATTTTTACTTTTAATATGACATTTTATTAATTTTATTCATCTATGTTTTTGGTCATCAGTATATTTATGAGTTTGAATAATAAAAAACAAGTCTATAATTTTCTTATACATTATAAATTAGACTGCTAAAAAACTTTAAGAAAATAATATACTCGACTTGTCAGTATTCAGTTTTGCTAAACTTTCTCGAATTTTAGATGTAAGTTTACAAAGGTCATTCAATTATTTTATTTATTATGTATTGAAATAGTTAATAAATATAAAATAATATAAATCAGCAAGCTTACGGTATAATTTTTTATTTTATTTTATCAATAAATATATTTATAGACGAGTAGTTAATTATAATATAATTTTTTATTAACCTAGAACATCTCTATTTTTATTTATAGATAAATTATTTGATTAAAAATATAGTTTTATGGTTTTTTTTTACCATGATCCTACATTACATATTAAATTATCTTCAACCAAAATTAATATAAAATTATGTACTTTTAGACAAGTTCAGGTGGTTTTAGTTTTTTTTTTCCTTTGCAATAAGATTTCTTAGTTGCTTAATGAATGGTAGTTACTTTCTCTAATGTTTGAAAAAAAAATGTCAACCAATTTATATAATCTCTACAAAGTTTTTACCTTGGTGCGGCTCCATATGTTTTAATGACCAATAAGGTTTTTTTTAAATAATTGTGAACATAGTCTCACTTTAGCACAGTTAACTTAGATGTTAGATTTTTCTTCAACCATTTTTTTCCGTTCTGATTTGAAATAATTGGTTAGACAGTGAACATGGGTTGATCCGGATTCATATGATTCAGATAAATACAAAAACGTTAAACATCATTATCGAACACCAGTAGACACTTGAACTCAGTTTCCTTTCAATTTAACATTAAATACTTATTAGGTCATTGTAGTTCCACATAACATCATTTTCGAACAGCACATAATTTTTTCTACCATCCATTAACTGCATTTTTTGTCCATACTTTAGCATAGCCTTTAACTTTAGTTTTTTCCCAAATCTATGCCTTCGGGTAGGTTTTAACCACCTTCAGAAAACTATTTATTTTATCTATTATTGTCTGAGTAATGCTTTTAAAAATTAAAAATCTTCCATAAACTCAAATTAGTTAGTATCCCCTTTTATTCTTTTCCTCATAGCAGAAATTATTTATCATTAGAAAAAAAAGTGTCCTTTTGGGCACTAATGAACAAATGAAGGAAATATTCCATGTAAACTGAAGACAGAAGATAGTTATTATATGTGTTAGAACTGTATAAGGAGAAAAATAAAATAGTAAAACTACTCCACCACACATTATGCACATTATGAATATATTATTATATGTATTTGGCAGAAAAAGTGAAAATCGCCGCATTTGGAATAGTGTGGGACCGCCAGAATTTATGGGTTCTTTTCCTTTGTGTTGGTGCTAAACTTGTGAAATGAAAATGGAGTTGTAGCTGGTCACGTTTTCATGGGCAACTAATTAATAATAAAGTGAACCTGATTAAATCATGGAAGCACTACTTTAACAGCAAATTAGGTGGAAGAAAGCAACCGAAAACTAGGTAACCCTCGAAGAATCACGTTCTGTTTTTTTTTTTTTTTTTTTTTTTTTTTCATTCTCCTTCCTTCAAGCTTTCTCTAGCAAACCGAATTATTATTATACTTCTTAAAAGCCTAAATCGTGATCTTTTTTTCCCTTTATGGCTTTGAACATGTCACTTTAGCCATGAGAGAGTGTTTGAATGAACGGTGGTGAGAAAGGAAACATAGCAAATTGGTTTTCCTCGGCCTTGGTTTGAAGAAAGAGACATGGCACTTATTTTGTATAACAAGACATGGACTTTTTTCACGAGTGACAGGTGTACGTTGTTTATTATGTCACTGGAAGCATAAGAGCTTAATTTGAACATATCTATAGGGTGAGGTTAATAATTAGTGTTTGATATATGGTGATGGTGGTGGACTTTCCTGAACTCAAAGGCCACCAAATCCATCCCACCCAGAAACTGAACAAAATTGAAAAAGAAGAACACTTTAGAACACATGATTGTGACTGGCACAAGTATGATATCATAACTTTTATACAAGTGAAGAAATGGTGGGTGATTTTTTTGGAGTTTGATAGGGGTATCTATATTTGGAATGTGAGTTTTAGGGATTGTGTGAAGAAGGAGTTGGGCAGCCATGCAATGCAAAGGCATTGCTATTTATGTTGAAGGGTTCACATGGTGTTTGGACAGTGATTGATCAGAGAGAATACGAATTTGCACACTGAGAAGAAGTGGGTGAGGAAGGAGTATTTATTGAACCTCACCTACAAGAGTGCAGTGGCAGTTGCAGTTGCATCTCACACATGGTCTCTTTTTTTTATAGCTTTAGATTTTAGTATGATATCGGGAAAATAATAATACAGTGTGGGTGTTGAGAGGTTTTGACCACAAGGGAAAGTTTTTGATTCCTGTACTATTCAACCCTTCCTACACTTTAATTATTTCGATTATTCCAAATGATTCAACATTACTAGAAAGCAAATACTAAATGGTAGACAGATAAATGAATGTATGTGTGTATATTCAGGCATTTTTCTGAGATCTTGGACCAGGTTAACTTTCTGGTTGTTTCTTCGTAAAAGATTGGAAAAGATGCCAAACTATGTTAAGTCGGTGTCTTCAAACTGTAGGGAAGTTTTCGTGAATTTTGGATGGTATCTTCTCCGGTTTCTTGGTTTTTTAACTTTTCTCTTTTGCTGGACCATACCTCTGAAAAGGTCAATTAATCATATATGTAAAGTGTTGCTCACCCTCTCTGCCTTGTCCCCATTCATAACTTATAGCATGTCCTAGGAGAGCATGTGTTTTTTTCAAACAAAAACCTCTTACGTTTAACAACAGTATCCAAGGAACATTTCACATTAAATCTTATAATCTTATTTGTCCACATCTCAAAATTGTTCTCTGAATAAGGGATTCTAATTTTGTTTCAGATTCAATTTTGTGCATTAATGTTCGACTTCTATCCGTTATCATCATCATCATCTAGGTTTATAGGGAATAAAATAAGTGGCAATTACGTTGTGTTGTTTGTTATTTACTCTTGGGACATGGAGATTTTTCATTAGTCTCAAATAGTTTGCTACTCAATTGATGATTACAGACAAACCCGTGGAGCCTTGTACACCACCTTATCCTTAACTAAGGTTGAGAAGTGTACAGCAAGAAAAGTCATGTTTACCACACAATAATGAATGTTGTGGGGATGGAACATGATTATGATGTCGACAGCCATAAGTTTCTTGAAGCACTCAAATCTTCACCTGTTATCATTTTCTAAACTGAATGTACACGCGTGAAAATGTTTGATCCCGAGACTTTTAGGTCATAAAAATTTGTCCTCCAACTTATTAAGAGCTTAGAATAGTTGGAATGAATTCCATTTAATTCTGTGTGGTATAATGGTAAAAAAGTTTCGTGTTGATATTTAATTCTCTTGCGATATTTGGGTCAAAGTTTGTAAATTTGAGTTTATGTGTTAAAATTTAAAATTAAATTTGTGAAAGCAACTTAGGCTCTACTTTTTTAAAAAACTAAAAATTAATGTATAAACATACTTTCAGAATAACTAAACCTATAATTTATTCTCTAATTTTGGCTTTATTTAAAGGTGTGAAAGTTGAACAGAGAAACCATTTCAAATGAAGTACAACATAACTAGTTACATCCATTATACTTTTACATCTTTATTGGTTCAAAAGCTCATGTCTGAAAACATCTCCAAGCTTCAAAGATTCTGATATTGCATCTACCTCAAGGGTACCTTGTATACCAATACTAGTTAACCTTTTTTTTCTTCTTCTTTACAGTGAAAAGAAAAACAAGAATCCAAACACGTTGAATCGTTTTTTTTTTTTTTTCTCTTTATACCCTCTACGTCACACTCATGTGATAGACCAACTATTTCAGCAAAGGAACATAATATTAATATTAAAAGTTCTAAACTTTTAAATCCCTGAAAGATGACAGCCAAGAACATTGAACATTATCTTTGTATGAATAAATTTAAATTTAACCTTTGATGATTTTCGAACAAGATAACATTTACCCTCAACAAAATACATAAAGAAGGATTTTGGGCTAACCAAACCAGACCTACAAATAATCCTCCCTTAAAATATCACTCCAAAAAGAAAAAAGATCATCTGTACAATATTTATGACACCAGAGTAACATTCAAAAACAGTAAAACCACAGATGATCTATTTTTCTCTTTGAGGATCTTACAGATGAACTTTCACAAAAAAAGAAAAAATACATAAGAACTATAAACAGATCGCTGACTGCAATTTACAATAAGAAGAAAAAAAAAAAATACCGTGCAATTCAGCTTCTCATAAGGCAAAAAGGTGTCATTGATTGCCACTGTTAATCCTGATCTCTATAAGTTCCTCAATAGGTTGACGGCATATAGGACACTTATTTGATTGAAACCGCAAAGCTTTAGCACACTCACTGCACATGCACTGGAAAGTACAACAGAAGTTATCCCACCCATAAAATCAAAGTAGTAAAATAAATGAATACAATGCAGCATAATAAACATATGCACATGATGTTAAATAACGATTAAAGGAAAGATCTCTACTGAACAATTATTATATTCCAGGCAAACCAGAAGAAAGAAAAGCACTAAATATCAAATTCTTCAGTGGTACAGTTTTTACAAAAAAAATGTATTCTACAATTGGCAACAATCAATGAATGATCAAATGAATGTGTTAGCCAGTTTCGAACTTTGAAACCATATTGAAGAGGGGGTTAGCTGACACGAGAAGATCAGAGGAAGAAAAGAATTATTCAGGTAACATAAATATCACCAAGAAAACCATGATAGTCTTTTAGAAGTATTAACTACGACATTTATTTTCTAACTGCAAACTGTTTTGCAGCATGATAAAATTGAATGCATGAATCATCATTAATGAATCATCCTTAAGATGTATTTATTGCTTGAATCTGAGTATGAACATTCAACAAAACCATACAAGTTGCTTTGGCCAGATGTCATACCATATGTCGGCAGGGCAAGACAGCAGTGTCCTTGGGTTCAGTCATGCATATTACACACTCCTTTCCATGATCATTATCTTCAAAATCTGCTGTTGCTGAACTTCCTATTCCATATAACTCTCTGAGCTCATAACGAACATCATCGATCCACAGAATCTGCCTAACTACTTTTACCTGGAAAGGACCAACACCATTGTTTTTCTCTAAGACAGCTTGAGTTATTTGCATGTGAGGGGATGCATCCAGTACAGAAATACTATTAGTTTCAGCACATATGACAAGGGGAAATATATCTTCTCCGGATGAGGGTTGAGAAAGATCATCCAACTCAAAAAAACCGAGGTCAATGCCTGTTCCTGAAGGCTGACAAAATTTCTGGCCAGCCCCTTTTCGAAGGGGGAACGTGATTGGCTCAAACAAATCAGGAAATAGTGGATTAAACCTACATTTTTCTTCTTCTTTGGCTAAGTAGAAGATAGTAATGCTGCCCATTACAAAAGAAAGGTATAAAGAAAGTTAGGCCAGCAAAAAACATTCCATCATAAACATTTAATATTCATTCTATGTTCAAACATTCTCTTTCCAGAGCAATCAACTTAAAATAATCAATCAATCAAACGGATTGCAACTTTAACCCACAAATTGTGGTTTCAACGTGCTTTCATTGGCAAGTGAACTTGTTCAGATAAGTCAGCCAAAGCAACATTGTGTTCCATACTTCAAAACGAAGCTTCTAATAACCAGAGCAAGAATTATCTAACTAAAAGGCACTGATAAGTCAGTTAGAGTGTAACTAAAAGCAAGAATTATACACGTCTCTAATAAGTAGATATTATTTTGAATGATAAAATACAATGACACAGGAAATAATATCTAAAATCTGTGGGAATGAAGAGAGAGAGGAATGAGATTTTACCTGCCATCAAAGAGGGCATCGAAATCAAAGGAAATCAAGTGGTGATCTGGATAGTTAGGATCTATGCAGAGGCGTAGCGTGTGTTTATGCAAATTGACATCGTTCCTTATCTTCTTAGTGGTTTGATGATCAACATAGGGTGGTGGCGAAACTTGAATTTGGCTTCCCCCTTCATTTGCATACAAGGGCTGCTGATGAAGCATCACAGAATTGGCAGTGTAGACATTTGGGTAATAATGAGGAGGAGGAGGACCCACATAGCCGGTGGTGGCAGAGGTAGAAGCAGAAGGGTTGGTTGAGGTGACAAAGTAACCTTGTGGAGGTGGTGCTGCTGGTGGCAGAAGCGGCGGAGGGTAATAGTAAGGGGGTGGAAGATGTGGAGGATGAGGATGAGGATGAGGATGAAAGTAGGCGCTTCTTCTTCTTCTTCTATTATTGTTACTCCATGAAACACCCATCTCAAATTCACAACCAAGAACTTGTGAAGCTGTTCTGTTCTGGGAAATAATGGGTGGTGAGTTAGGTGCAGCAGATGCAGTGATTCTTAGGAGCTGCCATTGCTGGCACCATTCATAGCATTATTCTCTCTACTTAACCAATCACCATTTTTTAGTACTTTACTTTCCCTTTACCTGGATCGTGAAGGACTCCATTATCCATATTTTTAATGATTTTTTTGTTGTCACTACTTAATTAACACTTTTTCCATTATACCACCATCTCCATCTTCTGCGTTTCTTTCTTTCCTTATTTCTCTGGTTATTATGTTTTTTAAATAAATAAATGAATGAAATAGAGATTAAAATACATAATGGTTTTTAAACGAAAACGTATTTTTTTTATAAAGTACTATTAACTTATTTGTAAACTTTTTTTTTTACAATTTCTCCAAATTATATTGTTTGATATGCTGGTTGATTTTGAATTGGAAAATGATTATAATTAAACTGTACTTTCATAAAGAGATGAATTGACGACAAAATATATGACAATTATAAAACAATCATAGTTGACATTTTTTGAAAATTAAAAAAAAAAATTCTGCAACAAACAATTTCTTTACAATTGTTATCATAATGATAATTTAAATGTAACTTTTGTAAGTCTTATACATACAATTTCATTATTGAAACACTTGCATAATTTAATTATTGATTTGATAATACATCGAATGAGACTTGGGTTTACTATAAAAATTAAGCATATGCTTTGAACATAATTAAGGAATGATAAAAAATAATTGAGAAAAATATGATTGATACATGTTAATAAATATTAGTGAATTTTATTTTAATAATTTTTTAAAATTCAAGTGATCAGAAGAAAATTATTAGTGAAAGAAATGTTTAACTATAATATTTTGAATGATATCTTAATATGATTAATTTCATCCTATATCCGTAAATTCAATGTGTTAACTAGGTTCATACTGATCAATAGTGTAATAAATAGACTAGACACTATGAATGAGACTTCTATATAATGCCAGTTGGTATTGAAAGATGTTGAGATCAAATAATTATATTTAACTAATTTCATTAGTACAAAAAATTGATTTAATTTAAGAACTATTTTCAAATTATTATGTGTTTTAATATTTTGTTGATGTGGAACCTTTTGACTTTGAAAACGCCGAGTATTTGCTTTATCAATTTCTAAAAAAACCATTAGTGTGAATGTTATTTTTAAACTTTTTTTTTTCAATTATGGTTTTTATATTTTACAATTCTTAATATTTACAATATTTATATGAAATTATTATTTTATATCCTTTTTTATATCAAATTATGTTAAGTCATGAATATCTTTCTTTAAAATTAAAGACAAATTTATGATTTAATATGATATTGTTAATTATAGTGGTGGTTGTGCAACATTTTTGATATGTACAAGTTGTTAAATTCAGGTAAATAGCATAATATATATATATATATATATATATATATATATTATTAAAAATATTTTTATATATATATATATATATTAATT
>Ga0214542_1004419_pt1 | contig 27882 bp, 13 predicted proteins | sample CNSS1metaG_FD_160096 | JGI IMG/M metagenome (GOLD analysis project Ga0214542, IMG submission 160096) | Root nodule microbial communities from cowpea collected in UCLA plant growth center, Los Angeles, California, USA - CNSS1 | ecosystem: Host-associated > Plants > Roots > Nodule | place: USA...
ATATATAAAATATATAAAATATATATATATATATATATATATATATATGTATATATATATATGGTAAAACTAAATATTAATAAATATTTTGATAACAATTCGATATCAGATAAAATATTTAAAAAAAAAGTTTGTTACAGTAAATTTTAAATTATTATATTATGTTAATAAATGAATTTTAATTTTAATTTAATTTTATAAAATCGATTTATAACATAAAATTTATATTTAATTATATATTATAAATTAATTTTGATTTTAGTTGATGTGAAAGTTTAACCTGTAAAAGTTATATGAAAAATTAATTTAAAAATGAAAATTGAGTTTTAGAATATAAAAAATAATAATCAAATGTATTGAAGTATCCAAAACCTGTATGATTAGAGTGGATAGATATATGGAAGAGAGCATAAATTTTTGTGGTTTGTTTGTGATAGAATGAAAAGTGAGAGTAAGATGAGTGCATAATAATAATATGAAGAGTCAATGATTGAAGGAGAGGTGATATGGTACAGGACTGAAGTGGACATGAAAATGTCACTTCACATAAAGAATGGAGGAGATGCCATAAAGGTTTCAAAGTAGTGTGAAGGTGGAGGAGGAGATAGATAGCATAGATTAGATTATAGATTAGATACATGCTTTTTATCACTTCCCTTTTTCATCCCAAAAGCCTACTAGGGTATGCATAATTAGTGTCACACGTGATGGATTAAACACATTAACAATTTTTTCATCTTCTGTTTTCTTTCTCATTAATTATTTTTAAAACATGCCTGTAACCACAGTTTCCTCTTTTATATATATTAATTTAATTTAGTTGAAAGATAAACATAACTATTTTTATCAGATAATTATAAACATTTTGATCGTATATTCAACGTATAAAATATACATTTATTATTAGGTTACAGGGAAAGCATGCGTGGTGGTCACATATCTATGACTTAAGAATAGGGTACATCCCTGTAATTAAGCTTGATTAAATAAGTTGGCACGTACCCTAAGCAAGGCTTTCTCTCTCTTTTTCACATTTTTTTTCTATTCCTACCTTCTTTTCTTTTCTCTATACAAGACCTAATTATAGGATTGAGACATTCTGCAGTTACATTTTCAACTGCACAAATCTTAAACATTTAAAACCTTTATTAAATATTTTTATCAAATTGAAGCATGATTTTTTTAATTAGTTACTATGGATTAATAATTCTGGTCCAAATCCGACCTTATATGATTTTTTTTTATCTTATTTTTAAATGCAGAGAATATATATACTTATTACACGAAAAGGATTATTATCAGGCTGACAAATAATGAATATTGCGTTTTTTAGGTACATTGGACATTTTCAAACATTCACACGCATACATAATTTTTTGTTTCCATTTATATTTTTGAAAAAGTATAAATATTGTATTAAAAATTATATTTATATTTCTTTGTTTAAAAATATTGTTTTAATTCAGAAGACCGCTGCTATTTTCATCATATTTACGTTAAACGAAGTAACTATGAATTTTTTATGTTTATATCAAAATAAAATGTCTAATTTGATTTACTCTCAACTAATTGGGTTACTTTAGATTGTTCTTATAAATAACCAATTCTTATATAATAAAATGGAAGATGTAATTCTAGAAACACTTAAAAGTACTCTACTTAAGTTTCACAAAAAAAAAATGTTAATATATCTAAACTTAAATTTGCATTACATATTTTATGGGTGGAGATGATTACACAAAGTCATGAACCTGTTATTGCATAGGGATTGGAACTTAAGTAATGCGTGGACTTAAAGCATGTCTAACAAAACTGTTTTTTTTTTATAACTTTAAGATACATTAACAATTCAAACCTACGTGTTAAATCGAAAAAATAATGATATTTTAATATACTTTTTTGAACTTATTTTTAATTTATTATTTCGATCGTTCTTTAATTATTTATTTTAATCTTTTTAATGGTATAATGTAATAATTTAAGAGTGATTAAAGTGGTGAGTTAGAAATAAATAAAAATAATAATTAAAATATCATTATCTAAATTGAAATATCATTGCAGATCAACGCTATGTCATCATGATTTAATACATTACAAAGAGAAATTTTTTATGGAAAATTTTACAAAAAAAAAAAAATCAGCATGAGGTGTAAATAGAAAACAAGTTGCGAATTTGATATTCAAAAAAGATTGTTATTGTGATTGGGCCATTTTAAACAAAAGAGGCTATCCGGCCTTTTTGTGTGTTTTCTTAGCGTTAGGCCAGAAGAGAGGAATCATCATGGTTCGTGGTCTTCAGACGGAAAAATAATAATAAAAAAAAAAGAGGGGTGATTGAAAGAGATCTTGTCTTCTCCAAAGAATGAACCACACTTGTTACTTTTCATCTAACCCTGAACCTCTTCTCTGTTCTCCGTCGTGTAGTTGAAGACTTCTTACTTCAATTTTCAAATCCAATTTCTTAAATGTATATAAATTAGTGAAGTTTGATTTCACCACAAAAGTTATTTTTAATTTGATTTTGCACAAAAAGTGGAAGTAATTTGCAAAATTTTCTTATTGCTAAAACAGGGAAAAGCAAAATTGCAGAAGTTGATGTGCTAGTCAGAGGTCAATTTGCAAATGGCTACATCTGCTAATTCTAGTAAGTGTGAGAACTGGAAGCGAAAAGAATTGTGGTTTCTTGTGATTTATGCAATCGTTTTCTACGTTATCATCATCAACCGTTCACTTCAACTCTCTCGCGGTATATATTTTAGACCTTTTCCACTCTATAATATTGTTTCAGTATTTGTGTTTACTCGTACTACTTGCTTAGATGCTGTGCATTGAGTGCTTTGGGTTTTGTTTTTCACAGATTATTACAAACAGCTGTCAGGTTTACGCCCGGGTTGGCTCTTAGCTAATCACCTCAATGTATGATTCTGCTCTTTTTGGTCATTATGATAATTTTGTCTGTTGTAAGTATTTCAGTAGATGGTGATGTGGCTTGCTGATCAAACGTACATGCTGTTCTGTTTTGTGTAAAGGATGTGTCAGATGCTCAGTGGAGGAATTTTCGAGGAAATATACCCATTCTTACTCTTGTATTTGGAATCTTCACTCTTCTTGCCTACTTGATGAAGGCTTTCTTTGATTTAAGAGTTAGAGGAATGTCTGTTGTGTGGCTTTTATTTTCTTTGGCCTACTTGTCGTATCTTCATGGAGCATGGTAGGGTGCCCCATTTAATTTGATGTTATCTTTTCTTCCATTGTTGTTATTCTTTACCTTCTTTAGTCTGACTCTTGAATTTGTTTCATTTGCAGCATTGCTTTTATCCTATCAATAGCTACTGGTAATTTTATTCTCGTAAAGGTGCGTGTAATGGTCAGTGAATATGTATTACTTGCAATATATCTAGGTGGGAACCTGTAACATTGTTGATTTTAAATATTTAATAGCCTACTTAAAGTTATCAACATGTCATAACAGTTCTGTTTTTTATTTTTCCTTTAAAACTAGTTTCCCTCAGGCTGCTTTATTTTAATTTGCATGTCATATATGCAAAATGTAATCAAAAGACATCTATATTTGATTTATTGTATTGCTCATAGGAATGATACTCCTCCAGTTGAATTAATTAAGAATATTTGCATTTCTAATGCGGGGACTCTAAAATTTCTGAAACCTGGTACTTTTTAGTGAGAATGGTGTTGCCACGGATGATGGATTATTTAAACCAATACCTTCTACCAAACATGAATTGTATAGTAACAATTATTACATCAGAAGCCTGTAGCGAGCATTGTCAACAACCTTTCTAAAGAGTGTAGTCTCCTAAGTTCTGTATAGTGAGAGACTTGTGCTTCAATGGAGAATATGGAGATGTTTTTGGCGGAGGGGGGTTGGGTATTGTAGAAGGGCAGGTCGGTTTGACCTTGAAACTCCAATAAATTTATTTTAAGAACAAGTACGTCCAGAAGGAAAAATATTGAAGTTTTGGAGGCCAAACAATTGTTTTATGGATTGGAAAATATTTCCTTGCATCCATAACTGTAATGACAGATCACAATATAAAAAATCATCTTGGGCTGGCAACTGGTCCTGGATATTTATTGACAGTATAATAGTATTGACTGATCCTAACAACTTTTGATGCTTTAACCATATTTTCATTGATGTTTAAGTAACCATAACTATAAATCCGTTTGTTCCTTAACGGAAATGTTTTGGTCAATCATTGTGTTCTTGCACTTAATACCATATTTATAACTTTTCTGCGGTTATCATGTAAGACTATTTCTGTTTGAGCAGATATTTGCACAGAAGGAGCACTTTCCACTTATAGTTTGGAGTTACAACATTTTCTTTCTTCTCTGTAATCGGATTTATGAAGGATATTCATTCTCTATATTTGGGTAACAAGCGTAATATTTGTTGCATTGATACTTTGTTTTGTAGGAGTAATTCCATTTCGACTTAAGATTATGTATTTGCGTTGCAGGCAACAATGGGCATTTTTGGATAATTACCGAGGCAGCTTTAGGTGGCACATATGCTTCAATTTTGGTATTTTTTTCATTATTTAATTGACTTCCTATGTATCCAGTAAAGTCAAAATAGTCCATTTATATGTGATTCTTACAATTACTGGTCCCATGATTCACGCATGTTGGACTGTTCCTCATCCATCACTGCATTCATATAAAATCATGCCAATTCAATTACTCCGGACCTTTTGAATGTTGTCATGTTACGCAGATTTGTTATTTAGAACACTTATGGATAAGAATATTAAAATTGGTGATCTATATTCTACTTTTTGTTTTGCTTTTTATGAGTTATATATGCACGTCTTTGTGTTCTCATTTTTCATACCATTATGTAATGTTAATGTAACAATATCGATAACTTAATATGTTTCTTTATATTTAAGCTTAGATGTTTGTGGCAGTTGTTTTGCGCATGATAAGCTTCGGATTCGATTATCACTGGACTAATCGAGATTCTCATTTTGATCAGGAGGTATTTCTTTCTTTCTGAAAATAGCGCTTGTTTGTTTTGAATATAAAATTCTGTTGTGCAGCCTCGCTTGTAATTTAATATGTTTTCAGAAATGACAATATATTGTAATTGCTGGGGACATATTATGAAATTTTATTAATAAATAGTTATTCTTGATGTTACTTCAAAGATAAATGTACAAGACTATTATTATTATTCAAATAATTTTTTTCTTGAATGCTTCACTCCACTAGTGCGTAAGGCCAGACTACTTTTCTTAGGTTGTAGTTTTTGTATTTTTCTACAGATTAGAATATGGACTGGGAACAGCCTTGTTCAGTTAATTTCCTTTAGGTAAAACCTATTATGTTGCCATCTAGTGCACATTGTTAATTAGTTATGTAGCTTTATGATTTTGGTTATCAATATGATTAATAAATATTTTTTCCACTGTCTAATTCTTTGATTATTGCAGAAGCATTATCAACGTTGTCATATTTGTAAATCCGGAAAATCATGCTATCAAGTTTTACAGGTTAGGATAGCTGCTAGTTAAAATCAAGCACAAGGTGAAAGTTATTGTAGTTGCTTAGTTATGTTTTTATATAGTTATAATTTCTATTGGTCCTGTGAACTCATGTTTTCCAGTTCTAATTTTAATAACATTATCAGGAGAGAAGTCTGCACAATGACAGGTTTGGATATATCACATACCTTTCTTATTTGGTATATGCACCACTTTATATCGCTGGTCCAATACTGAGCTTCAATGCTTTTGCCTCACAGGTTTGTGACTGCAAGTTATTTTGGTGGTTTAAGCTTCATTATTGACTTCCATTACATTGTGTATAGTTGTGGTCTTTGTGAAACCTCTATTGAGGAAATGAACCATCGTGTCGTTATTTTCAAAAGGAGATGTATATGCAAGATGTAATTTGTTTGAATTGGAAAAGAAACCACATTTGTAGTCATTTTTGGAAAAGAAACCACATAATTGATCATATCTTTAGTCAATATTTCATTTCCAACAATATAAAATAATTAGTTTTTCACCTTAGGTGATTTGGGCACGTGTTGAGTACAAGTGTTGAACACCTGATGAGAAGAGTTAATTTTCTCCTGTCCGTAGAGGCTTAGGGGGGACTGACAGGGAGAGAAAATCATAATCAACAAACATTCACAGAGAAGTGGAATCTGATTACAAATTTCAATTCAAGTTGTAGGAAATAGCAGTCTTTGATTGTATGTTTCCAGGAGCAATAGCCATTACAAAGATTAGCTTTCAATCAACAAATGCTACAACCGATGCTTTCAGAATGATCCTCCCCTCAAGAGATACCTGTGATATATATATCTAAAAATTCCCCTCACGCTCCTTGAGTCCCACCCACATACATAACCAACTCTGAATTCATACTGTACCTTGCCAACATATCTTTTTATGTAGCATGACTCCAGAATTTATATCACTAGCTTCGGGACTTGTTTAAGCCTTCCTCACCTATGACAATTGATAGAGTGGTTTTTCCATTGTACCGCTAACCATTGTTTCTTTAGAGGTCCATTATGAAAGAATCTTCTTGTAGGAAAAGCTGCTGCTTGTGTATGAAAAGATGTCTTCTAACGCCATACTATACTACTATGAAAAGTGCAGTAGACATTTTGGAGTCCTGGGCTCTTTTTGGCTTAGAAGCAAAATCACCCTGTTTAGAGAAGACTTGAAAAGGACCAAAGTTCCTTGCAGCAAGTTTAGGATTCGATCAAGGCCTGCCTGGGAGGTATATACTTGATATAGATGCAACCCTTGGTCTGAAACTTCTCTGATTGTCATTGAACATCAACAATCTTCTACCTGGAATAAATCTTCCTCAAAAGGTGTTGTACTAGTGTAAACTTGGTAAAAAGTATTGTACCAATTCTCTAGGTTGTACAAAAGGAAAAGGGAACAAATGAGCTTCAAGGCGAAGAGGTATTGCTTTGTCAATTCAAATGATCAACTGGAAAATGTCTCCACTAAGTCATTAAGAGTTCCTTGTATTAGTTATATATGTAACAAGCTTATGCATATTATTTATATGCTCTAAAGGGTGACTAATGTAAATAAGGTGAACTTTAAGCCTAACTCAATCTCACAAAACTGGCTTGTAAGGTGAGATGTACACCCACTTATATACTCTAAATTGACCTTATCTCTAGTTGGTGTGAGACTTCCAACACACACCCCTCACGTTGAGGTATATACATTTTGAGCGTAGGACTTGACATTAATGGGTGGTTCGATAGCGGGTGGAACAATATGTCCAACAAACAACAAATCTCGATAGGATAGACTCTAACCAGGCTCTGATATCATGTTAAGAAATGACTTTAAGCCTAACTCAATCTCACAAAACCGGCTTGTAAGATGAGGTTTGCACACACTTTTATACTCTAAATTGGTCTTATTTTTAGTCGATATGTGACTTTCAACAATGATTATAAGTTGATTTAGTGTTGTATCTTGAAACATAATTATTCAAGCATGGTAATGATAAATCCTTGTCTTTATGACTTAGTACATATAATATTATTTGTTGTTTAATTGAGACCTACAAAGTCCATAATGCCCCATTTTATCTATTTAACAATTCCTGAATGTTTCTGGTGTCACTTACTGTTGTCAAGTGCTTTCGAATGGTTGCTTGAGTTTCTGTTTTGTTGATGATGTTGTTCTATTTTTTTGCAGGTAGATGTTCCTCAAAATGCTATTTCGGTTAGAAATGTGACACTTTATGGTTTTCGTTGGATGTTGAGTATTATCCTCATGGAATTAATGACTCATCTATGCTACTATAATGCCTTTGCTAAGAGGTGAGAACTTCAGTATTCAGGAAAGAACCTCAGGTTATATTTAATTTTTAATCCAATTTCATTGTTTGGTTGCTGAAATAATTTCTTAATGAACTAGTGATTTGTGGAAGCACTTATCGCCTATGGACGTGTTCATCATCGGATATGGTGTAAGAGAATACACATTCATCAATTAAGTGGTTTACAAAGCCTAATGACGTCTCCTAATCACATAGCCAACCTCATAACAATTAAATTAGATCAGTATGTTGCCTTCTAAATCTTTTCTATTTATTTGTTCCAGGTATTAACCTTCATGTGGCTAAAATTTTTATTGATCTGGCGCTTTTTCCGATTTTGGTCACTGGTATGTTAGTTGCTCGATAAGCATTTGACATAAATGTCCAAATACATATTTGAAGAAAGTCATTTTGAGTTATTTATTGTAGATAAATGGAATTGAGACTCCGGAAAACATGCCAAAATGCATTAATAACTGCCACAACTTGGAAGGCTTCTGGAAAAATTGGCATGCTTCCTTCAACAAGTGGCTTGTGAGGTGCATAATCAATTATTTTTCCTGGATTTTTCTCTTTCGTTTTCCCAGATAACTTAAATTTTGATTGTCAAGAAATTCAGGTATATTTACATTCCTCTTGGGGGATCTAAGAAAAAGCTACTAAATGTATGGGTTATATTCACATTTGTTGCAATCTGGCATGATTTAGAGTGGTAAGTTCCCTTTATTGTTGGAGCGCAATATTTCTACCTATAAAAGCTGCACAGTTTTTTATCAGATATTTTATGCTTGATTTTTCTTATATACCTTAGGAAGCTTCTTTCATGGGCATGGTTGACGTGTATATTCTTCATCCCTGAGTTGGTTTTTAAATCAGCAGGAAAAGCCTTTCAGGTATTCATATGAACAATTTTCTGCTATTAAAATTTTCGTTGATCTGTAGTTGTGATTTGCTGTCTAACATGGAGATAAATTTGATTGTCAGGCTCAAAGTTCTTTTGGAGTATGCATATTTCGTGAACTCAGTGCTGTTGCTGGGGCAGTCACAATTACTTGTCTCATGGTTTGTCCTTGACTAACCTAAGAGATTTTTGAATATCGTAATTTTAGTTATTATATTTTTATGTAACATTCTCATCAATTTTATTGCTGGCTACCTGAGAAAGTATAAGAAGGATTTTTTGAGGGACCAGTTAATGATGGTACAAGTAATCTGATTGAACCACGTGATCAACTGCAAGGCCTTTTATACAACAAATTTGACGTTCAAATTCCCGCACAATATAAATTAAGCCCGAGTCAAGTTTATATATGGTTCACTACTGCTACACTTTTATATATAGTGAGGCTAAAATTTATGTTCCAGGTTCTGCTTCTTGCACTGTACACTGAACCATATCAAGACAGTATTTTCCATTTGGATGGTTGATGAAAAATGACTTGAAATTAACGCCTTTTTTCTCTGCTGACTGTTTATTATTTCTGTTCTGTAGAAATTGTTGTATTTTGGTTATAAAACAAAAATATAGTCCATATATAATTTAAATACTATGACATTTCTTGACAGGTGGCTAATCTGGTTGGGTTTGTGGTTGGACCGGGAGGCATTAACTGGCTGCTTTCTTCTTTCCTTCACAAAGAAGGTATGCCAACTATCCTTAGCCTTTTAACTTAATTGCAGTTAAATACAGTGAAAAATTCATTTGGAAACTCCATGACACAGGTTTGCCCGTCCTTGGTGGCATGCTTGTGACATTTTACGTTGGAACAAAGGTTTGAGATGTTTCAGCATTTATTTTTATGTATTCAATCCTTTGAACTCCCTTCCAATTTTTCTTAATTATCTTCTGCCTGGATATTTGCAGATTATGTTCCACATTGACGAGGCTAAGCAAAGGTTGTCCTGACTGGGACAATTACTTTTGACCATGTGAAAATATTCCAACTCATTTTTTAGTGTTAGGTAGAAGTTCCATATGTGCTTGACTTGGAGGTGTCTGCGGGTGCCTTCCTTTTTATGAAAGATTTCCTGATGAATTGTACATTAAATTGGCAGCCATACCTTCGAACATTTTACACTTACACCATGTAGTCTCAGAATGCGGAAAAATGAGGAAAATATGTTGAATTTGACGCCTTATTATATCGGTTTTGCTTTTTTCTCCATTCATATATTTTCAATTCAAGATATATTCAGTTCTCGTAAGCACCATTCTTCTGTCTCCTTTTTTGGAAATGACTTTTATTTGACTATTTTGATGATATGTGGTTTTATTTATAATCTGTAGTTAATTTCGATTACTTTGATTGTAGACACATGTGATCAGTCTAAATTTTTATATTCCTCCAAAATAAGTTCATGTTAGTCATCTTTTGTAAACATCTCAGTTATCCTAATATTTTAAAGTTGATTAATAATTTGTTATCATATGAAAATTTATAAAATTAAAAAAATAATATATGTTATATTTTATGCAATATAGATAAATTATATCTATTATAAAAAAATATATAAATAAATAGATGAAGGTAAAATGTTAACTAACTTATATCGATCTTTATATAAAAATAAATAAATTAGTTAATTTATTATATAGTGACTTTTTTCATAAAAAATATGAAATTTTTTAATGTATATATTTTACAAAATTCCAGACATCATGATATTTCTCTAAAATTTTAAAAAATCATTCGTTAATCCTCTTATTTTGTTGACATGTGCAATGAAACTTTCTATGATCCAATGAAAATATAATTTGCTGTTGTACTTTACCTACACAGTTTTAATTTTCCTTCTTCTAATCTTATTAACTCATATCTAATTTAATTTAATTCGATTAAAACATATACACTAATGTTTTTAATATAGTTTGTGTTATATTATAGAAAATAACGGTAATGTAATAAGTTTCTACAACTTTTATCAGAATTCTTTTAAGAAATATACCTATTTTAAGAATTATATTTTTCAAAATTTAATTACAATTTTAATCATTTTGCTTTAAATATTTGAATGGATATTAGTTATTCCCTGCATTACCCATCAATATGTAGATATTAATTTCATTGAATTTATATAAATTAGTACATATATGGATCAAGTTTTATACAATTAATATGAGTTTTTTCTTAACTATCGAACTAACTGAGTCTCGCACTTATATATACATATATATATATATATATATATATATATATATATATATATATATATATATATTCTTAAAATATTTTTAATAAAAAATATATTATAATTATTAAAAATAGAATTTCTTAGCATTACTACTGTTTTCTCAGTAGATAACAACACAAAGAAGATATATGAAATAAACATGGCTGTTACATATTTTTTTTAATTGAAATAAGTTAAACTACAGTTGATTGAATAAGTTAAGAAAGAAAATATATTTTCATAGAAATGTTAAAATCCTAGAAAGTATCTGTACTGAATAAAACGGACAACAACCTAATAGACAGAATAAGTGTCATACATACACTTAATTGTATGTTCATATATTTTACTAATAGAGAAAAATTTTAGAGTTTTACGTGTCACAATATTTGTTTGTTTCCTCTTAAATAAGTATTTCAAGACAATATGTGTAACTAGGTATAAACTATTGAGGTGCTTTCGTTCGAGTTTAGCTGTTAAAATGAACTTTTGGCTGATAAGTTAAGAGCCTAGTGCATAAAGAATCAAATCAAGAAAATATAAGATACATAGAGTACCAATTTTTGCTGCAAATTTTATTCTCTTCCAATGTATATACATGAAGCTAAAGACATTCCATAAAATGTTTTACATCAGCCAAAAATACGATTAAGAGTTGCAGCCAATCGAACTCCTCCTTGAGCTAATCGCAAACTGACCTCTGGCAAACGTGATAGAAAGTAATTGTCTGCAGAGTATTATTTCAGATATTGTGAGAAAATATGTAAAAGTGAATGAAATCTACTCTTCACATACTTATTATCTTACCTTCTAGCACTGAACCTTCAGGGGCACCTTTATATGCCCATTTGCACGCTGCTTCAATGCCTTCAGAAGCATATCTGAAAAATTAACCCACTAAAGTTTATCAAACAGATATATTTCAATAACATATGTAGACCAACTATAGGAGCTTAGTACATTATTTTTCTTGTAATGCAAAAATAATAAATCATAATTTCTTGAACGGATACTAGCGATGAAGGAATTAGCTTTTGGATAGATCAAAAGGCATACATATCTGGGCAAGTAGTTTCCTTAGAATTGCAGGTTTCCCATTCGGGTACTTGATCAGACCATGTTTTCTGTTTCAGAGAATTTGGTGTAAGCATCAAAATTTTATAAGCAGTATCATAGATTGGGATAACAGGAATATTACCGTTATATTCTCTTGAATGGCTTTGGTGAAGCTGTTTATGTCTGAGTCATAGAATCTTTCTTCGGCTGTTTCAATTATGTTGACATCCCAAACCTGTGTAGCATAAAATTAGTGAGTAGAGCAGATGGTGAAATAGATCATACAGTAGTATGAATAAACTTGAGAATTAGACTTACATGGTGAAGATTTTGCTTCCTTCTGTACCAGTGAATATTAATTAAATTGGCACCCTTGTCCGAGGTAAAGCCCACATGTAGAGGCTGCAGATTAACCATGCAAAAGAGCCATTACAATAACTAAATTGCAAAGTCAGATGCAAGCTTAGTATATGGTGGTTTTGGTGCTTTATCATGCTCACCTGATGTACATCTCCCATAAAATGAGAGAGGAACAGAAGAGCTTGCGTGAGGTTATCTGATATTACGATTTCACCAATTCAATAAGAATTTTTCAGTCAGAGGATAAGATATAAACAAAACAAATTGGGGAACAAATAGAGGTTGTAATGGTTTACATTGAGTGTTTTTGCCATAGTCCAGGAGCTGATCAGTGTAATTCTTAATCGCTCCCACAACACATCTTCCCTTCTCACCATCCTGATCCTTGCAATCCCCTGAATTTTCAGACAACTGATCAAATTTTTCAGAATCCCAAAAGCGAATCTGATTTTTGAGATTCTACACTATCAGCAATTGATAATTTTTCAGAACTGTACAAATAATTGATCTTATATGGCATCATCAGACAGGTACAGTAGTGTTAGATTATTTGACATGAACACAGAAAATAATTACCAAAAATCATAGACAAAGACGGTTATAAAATTAGAAGCAGAAGATGAGAAATGAACTTACTGTCATACTGAAAATTGCAAAGGTTGTCTGGCGTATCAGCAAAGTGCAATGCTGCAGACCAGTGCAAATAAAACCTGACACGATCAGCCCATGAACACACGCTCCCCAAGTCGTTTTGTGCATATTTTGGCAGCAGATTTTTCACTGCTTCTGCTGCTGAATCGCTGAGGCGAGACTGTTCATAGAAAGAGGAAATTAAGCGATGATGCATAGTCATAGAGAGAATGAAGGAAAGCAACAGAAGAAGTAAAACCTGAGCAATCCTACAAACTATGGCGTGCCCATCTTCTCCCCACCCTTTGGTGTTTGGAAGCAAAAGAATGAATGAAAGTGTGACCAATAACTGGATTTTGTGGCACTTCATCTTTCTCCTTCACAGAACAATGCAATTCCTGAACCTCCTCTGCACTTATTTATAAGTGTGTGAGAGAAACCTCATTTCGTCATTTTCCATGCGAATTGTGTGAATAGAGTCAACATTGTTTGCGTTACGTCAAACTTGGATTGTGCTTTACGCTTCAAATCAAATGAAAAGAAAGGCACGTATTTTATTCATCGGTTTAATTTAACTCGGATTAAAATCAGGGAAAATAACAAAATTAAGTTTTTGTAATTTTTGTTTTGCACATATATAACTTCTATAGTTTATTTTACATGATTCTTAATTCTTCACAAAATTGCCTAATGACCAAAAGTGACCTTAAGAAAGTCTGTGACAAAACAGAAATATATAAATAATATCAGAAATGCTGATTTGGAATTAATCAATGTCTATGAGAATCGCGATATAATCAAATCGATTAATTTTTTAATTATTGCATTGATGATCTTGTAACATATTAGCCTTCGATTATCCCATGTAATACTTATATCTTAGAACAAAGTTACCTGAAAAATGTATTTATTGCGTTCCCCATTTTTTTTTCACTTTTTATTTATCTATTAATAAAACGTTTTCGAACAAAAACTCTATTGCCAAATTAATGGTATTGTGAAGATAGAATCTAATGTATACGTTTGATGAGCACTTTTAGTTACTGATAACAAAAATGCATATATTTAATGTTTTATTTTATAATTTTCTGTATTTATGTTTAGTATAAATATTAATTACTAATTAATATACTTTTGAAAATTTGAAAGTTCTAAAAGTTAAAAGAGAAATTAATAAAAACTAATAAAAATAAATAAATGAATTAAAAAGGAAAAATATATCATGTTTTAATTAAGAATGTTTTTGATAACACAGTAAGTTTGCTATTAGCTTATAAGCTAATTTAACTAAGATAAAAAAAATTTAATAAAATAACTTATTTAAATAATTTTTAACTTATATTTGACAAGCTGATTTAATTGGTTTTTATCTTATAATTTATTTAAGTTTGTTATTATTTATTTATTTTTAATATGTATTCTCTTATTATTTTTAATTTATTTTTATCTATTATTTTTAATTTTCTAAAGACAAGAATTATTTTTTTATTTTTTTATTTTTTATGTAATTCAAATTAAAACATAATTATCATTATAAATGACAGTAACTAGTAATTTATTACATCAAATTGAAAGTAGGGGATTTTTTATGTAATTCAAATTAAAAATAATTATCATTATAAATGACGGTAACTAGTAATTTATTATTATATTGAATTGAAAGTAGGGGAAGCGAAATTTAACTATACCCTATGGAATCTTAATAGAACTATAAGGTAATCGTATTGTTTAAGTAAAAAAGAAGAAAATATATTATAGGAATGATAAATGACAATTTGGGGCGGGCCAGGCGAGCTGGTCTATAGGTCTGCATAGAAAAATGTGGAACAGGTTGGGATATTGAATCTATTGGTCCACACTGACCCACCTTGTATAGACTCGTCGCCTGCGCGGGCTAATGGCAGGACGGGACGGGCTGACCCGTTAGTTTGCTTATAAAATTATATTTTGTAGTTCTTATATTATTCATTACGTTGTTTCTATAAGTTTCTCTTATTTTTATTTATTTATTATTATTATTATTATTGTGCATAATTATTATATATAAGATAATGATTTTAGTTCTTGAATATGGAATATCTTTTTATGCATTTTTAGGTACTTGTCTTATAAAGTGACATGTTGCTATTGTAATTTAGCTATAATTTTCATTGTTATTGTTTCTTATTTTTTATTAGGTAAACTAATTAGAATTATTTCGATAGAAAATGAATATTAATTATTTAAAAAAAAAATTATTTTGCTCATCACAAATGTTAACCAGTCCGCAGGACAAAGCAAGTCAAAAAAGTTAACCCGATAATAAATTGCAAGACGGGCCAACCCGACCCGTATTTTACGGACCAAAACCCAAAACAGGTCAAAACGGGTCGAACTGACCGCTTTACCATCTCTAACATATTACAGATAACTTAAAGCCAACAGACAAATTGGTGACATATTTGTTACTATTAAGTAAAAAGTATAAATATAAAATATAAATAATACTTCTTATTATCAGCAATAAAAAAAAATGTATAGCATGTTATTATAGATGAAATATTTTCTTATATATTTAATGCAACTATTATATTTCATCACATATTTTTAATAATTTATACATATTAATAAAATACTAAATAAATTTAAATTGATATTAATAAATATAGCAGTTTATATTTATTAATCATGTATTTAATCATATACCAAAAACATTAAATGTTGATAAACATAAATTAATAATTATTTAATAATATATAATAACAGATTCTAAAAAATTGAAATGATATAATATTAGTGTGACAAAGCGAATGTTAAAATAAAATGATATTTTGAAACCCAATTATCTTTTAAACAACTAATTTTTAATAATAAAAAGGTCAAATAAATTATTTTAATTTAAAATAAAATAAGAATATCTTTGGAATATTGTAGAATAATGGTATGTGTCGACATTGATACCTGAATGTTGCAGAAGACAAAATTGGAGTAGTTGGGTTGGGGGAGAATGAATTCCATGCAATGCAACAGACTTCTGCACGTAATACACGACTTGTGCTTTGGTTTTACCGTTTTTCTGTCTTGGAGTATGCAGTTGGAAGCATTATTATGCACGAGATAAATGAGGGTGTAGATAAACAAGAACTAACGTGGAATTGAAATGTTCCAAAAAGGAAACATAAACTACTCCTACATTGTATAAACAAACACAAGGATTGTTCCAAACTTAGAACATATCCACCTATATCCACCTACACACTCTTATCCCTCCTCTTCCTCCTTATTTTACAGGATACATATATATACTTATCCACACACTTCTTCTTTCCCAGTTATCCATTAATTATTTCCATAACAAAACCCAAAGCATGCTTACACTACTCTCTCTGTACCACCAAAATCTAAATTTCTTCTCTCACATTCAACCTCCGTCCTTAGCTTACACCTTCTGCAAATGGGGTCCTCTCATTCTCACGCTACTCGCCACCCTTCTCATTCTCCGCTTCCGCCAGACCACCACTTCTCTCCCTCTTATCATCGCCGATTATGATTACACCGATACCGAAGATGACGACCACGACGACGAAGCATCCTCAATATCGGAACTTGAAGACGACGAAGAAGAAGAAAAACAAGAAGAGAGAACGAATGCGTGTTTCAGAATGAGAGGTTCTACAAACGACGATGCTCAGTTCCTACGACGTCCTAGCTTTGGTGATTTATTCTCGCTTTCGGAAATCGCCAACACGAAAAGCGTCGTAAAGTTATGGGACTCCATAGGGTTTGGGCTAGGGTTCGACCGTTCATGTCCTTCCTCCAATGAAAGCGTGGTGTCCGTTTACCGCGGAGAGCATGGACTCTGCCCTAATCAGGCGGTGTTGGTTTCCGCCGGTGAAAACGCGGAAGGTAATTTAGCGGTGAGGGTTTGGGACGCGCGGCTCCGACGGCGGATACCGGCGGTGATGGCGGAGTGGGGACCGAGCCTTGGAGAGGCCGTTGGAGTTGAGTCGTGCGAAGTACACAAGGTTTTCGTCAGAGATGACGGCGGTTACGGGGTGACGGTTGGTGACATCAGAAAAGCGAAGTCCCCGTTGGAAAAGGTAAGGGATTTACACTGGATCTGTGATGGCCAAATTCATTCGTTATGAAAATTTAAATACAAAATATAAAAATATAATGTATTTATTTGTACAGCATTTTCTTTCGTGTACAGGAGTAATGGCAATGAAATTTATTTAATTGTAAGATTTTGTATAAATTTCCAAACTTTTTACTAGAAGGTCATTCTTAATGGGTTCGCGTAGAAATGTTGGATGGTATCAAAGAACAAATGCTATAAAATATTATGCGAAAAGAATCTATAACTATATACAAAGTTATATACAAAATACAAAGTGATTCTTTTTTTTTCTCATTTCATAATTCTAACTTTATTCTTTATAATTAGTTATTATTAAATTTTTAAAAATTAACTGTTACTTTTACAAATTTTTATAAAACTATTTACTTATCTCTTTCATCTTTTTCTCCTATTATTCATCAACAGTTATTTTTCTTATATTTTCTCCATACATTTCACTTTAATTTTTATAAATATACTTTTATTTTGTTCATTAACTTAATAACATTACAATATCGTCAATTATTAATATAATTCAGAAAATGCGTACACATAAGCGCGATAATGCTTTTGTTTACGCTAATAATTTTAAAAAGTTTAAAGTAAATGGATAAAACGGTTTTATGCATTTAACTAAATATAAGCTATTGTTCACATAATTTTTACATTATTAACAGGTATATTTATTATTATTACACTAGTCGTGCCTGTTTGTTAGATTTTTTAATTTTCATAAAAATTTGAATTAAGATTAATTAAAAGTATATAATTAATTTTTAAAATAGTTGTTAAATGTAAAATTAGAAAAATAAAATATGTATGTAATTTTTTTAAAATGAGGTTTTTAAAATAACGATTAAAGATAAATTATTTATAAAATAATTAAGGATAAAACTGAAATAACGAGATGTGGACACAAAAGATAATATTTCTTTATATATAGTTATAGATTTTTTAATTTTTACAAATATTTGAGTTAAGATTAATTAAAAATACATAATTAATTTTTAAAATAGTTGTTAAATATAAAATTAGAAAAGTAAAATATGTAGGCCATTTTTTTTAAAAAAAATAACTGTTTAAAACAAAAAAGATTTTTATAATAATGACTAAAAATAAACTATTTATAAAATAATTAAAAATAAAACTTAAATAACGAGACGTTGACACAAAAGACTATATCTTTTTATATATTATTATAGATTATATATTATTATAAATAATAATGTATCATTATATAATTAAATAAATTTTTCATTTGATAATAGTATATTATATTATAAATATGTTTATATTAAATATTAATTACTATGGACTTTAACATCATTTATATTGACACTTCAAAATTCATCGATCCTTTAAAATTTATTAAAATAAAAAAATACAAAATATAGAGGGTTACATCAAACTAATGATTGAAATCATATTTCACAAAATATAAACAAATTAAACTTGTAATGAAAAAATAAATATAAAAAAATATAAATAAAAACATTAAATTATTTATACTATTTTCCTGTAAATAAAATTCAAATTAGTTAATTTATCACCGTAAAATTTTTGTTACGAAAAAGGTGAAAAAAAATCAATTCATATTGATAAAAAGAAATCATAAAGTAAGAATTATATTTTTAGAAATTATATTTTCTTGAAATATCTTAAATATTTTTTTATTCAAATATTTTTAAATAATAATATGTTTTCTATAAATTTATTTTTGTAACGCTTGATGACATGCATTTTAAAAAATAAGCACAAAATCATATAACAAAATATCATTTGTATTGTTTATTTTATATAATTTATATCTATATGTAAATAGATTTTTTTTTCACTATTTTTTAATTATAATTTTTTTACAAAATAAATAAAAGTTACTTAAAATAAAATTATAAAAAATATATTTTTATTATTATAAATTTATTACAATGAATAACTTTGTGAATTATTATAACTATTATTGTATATAATACAATTTCTTATAAATATATTAATGCGATAAATACATTTGTTTGGGTATATTTAATATTTTATCTTGATAGTTGAGGTTAAAGTTAATTTAGATATCGTTTATTTTGGAACGTGATTATTGAATCGTAAGTGTGAGAGGGATGTAAATTGTTAAATAATAATATGTTTTCTATAAATATATTTTTGCGACGCTTGATGACATGTTTTTTTAAAGAATAAGTACAACATTATATATACAATAATTATGTTTTTTTAATTTAACTCTTTAATTAACTGTTTTTTTTTAATTTAATTTTTTTCATTTAACTATTTTTTAATTAAATAAATTTTATATCTCAAAAGTGACGAGTTGTATAATAATAAAAGAGTTATAATGTCTGTTTACTAGAATAAATTTATTTTCATGAAAATGGAATCTATAGTTTGACTTTAAGTTTTTCAAGATGAAGATAGTCAGGAAATTGCAAAGAAGTGATGATTGTTTTGTTGTTGATATTCAAGTCATTGAAGGCGACCGTGGAACCCAAATACTCGTTTCCTCGTTAGTATCTTTTTTCTCATATCAAATGCCACAACGTATCCCCGTCAAATGTTCCTTCTCAAATGTCAAAATTAAGTTATACATACCATATAATATTAATTTAAAAAAAAACATTGCTTGGGCCCTAAAATTCACTGCTTTTACTCGTCATATCGTTTTTTTTTTATTTGTCCCTTGTCAAAGTCAATCAAATTTAAATGATGAGAATTGGGTTAACCTATGTCTCACCGTGCGAGAGAAGAAATCATTCACATATTTTATTCAAAGTATCACATCAATTAAAAATAAAACATTTTAATCAAATAGCATAGTGAAGTGAAACCTTATCTTATAAACAAGTTTGAGAGATTGAATTAGATAAAATTTATTTTCATGTTATATAGTTAAAAAGTGTAATCTTAAGTCTCCTTTTAACATATACGAGAATGATATAATTTTAAATTCCAATTTTTGAGTTTTCTATATTATGAAATTGTTAAAAAATCATAATGATATTACATTTCCATCTTCCAGTTAAAACAAATTAGGTAAAAATAAGATACTGAAACTAACGATTAATATTTACAGATAAAAAAAAGCTATAAAATATATAACAAAATCAGATATTTGACAAAAACACGAGTTATCTGATATTCTGTTCACCGGAAAATAGATCGTTTACACTACTGATGCATATCTGTTTTCTTGTCCGTGGCTAATTTTATTTGGTGATAGAAATTTTGTATTAATATGTTGGTGTTCTCCTTTAAAAAACGTCCCTGTATGTGCATGTACTGCCAGAGTCAAATATTTTGTGCTCTCTCGTATCCGCCAACTGCTAAACTCTTCTGCTTGAAATTCTACCATTCATTAAAAGACCAATTAAGGTTTTCTCACACTAGCAATGCTTCTAGTCAAGCATAGACTTTAGCACTGCAAACTTTTTTCAACTAAAAAGTTCAATCTGGACCACCCTCTAAGATTTAGCATCAAATGTCTATATCAATATTTTCTTTTGTCTCCTTCAACAATTAAAGATATAAGGGGAAAAAGATCCAATAAAATTTCCTTAAATGTGTTATCATATATAGTTATAAAACACACTGGCTCTAATTTTCAAGCCTAGTCATTGTTAGCTATCATAATAAACCCTAAGTGACACGTATTTTCATATTAATTACTATCTGTCTTGCTATATTAACATTTATATATTATTAACATGTTTTCAAACCACAACTTTTGTTATTAATTAACTGATCTGTAAGGAGACGAACGAGAATATATATATATATATATATATATATGGAGGTGGGTGGAGCTATGATCAGCTACAACTGTAAGCAAATGTTAAATATTAGTAACACATCATTAAAATAATTCAAGTCGTAGCGAAGAAAATGATATGATAACCAAGGAGTTGACTTTGCTTTTGAAGATACAAATCTTCCAAACTTGAAACAAGATAACTCAAGTAATATGTTGACAAAAATGCCAAACCAGACAGTGATCCGAGAACCTTGTACAATTGTCTCTGCGTTGACTGACCAAATGTTTGTATGAAACAAATCCAATAATTATAGACAACCGATGAAATAGGAATTCGGAAGTTAGGTATACAAAGAAAGAAGAATCAAGATTATAGATCGATTAGAAGTTTTTATGCAGCAAAAGAGGAATATGAAAGCATAACACGACAGGGAAATGAAATTACACTAGCAAAATGAAACTGATGAACATATTATTCTCATGTTCAGAAAGAATGAATTGAATTAAATCTGCTACAGTTCACACTAATTTGATGGTAGCCAGTATCATAGTTGTTCAGCTCCGTCACACTAATACAAAAAAATTTACAGAAGAAAGAAATAATGCTAAAGAGACCAACCTATTTCAACATAGAAACTGAACCATTACTTAACGAGACCAAGTTCAACCCTATGAGATGGTATCAATATTCAGACAGTTCTTTCATGAATTCCAAAGCGGAAGGGGATATCAAACTTCCCAAAACCCCATATGGGGAATCAGAATATTTAAATGATCGAGATGAGCAAAAGAGATCCGAGGGATTTGGAGTGAAAAGTGGCATATCAGAAAAATCGAGATGAGAAGGACTACATGGAACAATTGCACCGTTCTCTATCAAATTCTCAGCACCCCTCCTAAGAGTTGAACTTGTTTCATTACTGTTGTTGTTGGAAGCATCAGACAAATATGATCCGAGATTCTCAGAGGTGTCTTGAGGCAGTGAGGCAGTGGAGACGTTGTGTTTGGGGCTTGACCTACCCGTGAGTCTCTGAACAAGAGCCATGAAATCTTTGGCCTTGGTGTGGATAACCTTGGGTGATTGAGTGTAAATGATGATGGGTTTAATCCTCTGTGGCCTCTGGAGTGTGGTTTCTGCATCAACACACCTTGAAGGCTTTCGTATCATGTGGGAATCTTTGTTGATCATCAAAGGAGAAGGACGAGGACCGTTGATCACCTTCCTTGGCTGCTCGTGAAAGCAATACAACTCCGCACCAGGCCTCATCTTAGTTAAACTTCAACTCAGAAAGATGTGTGTCGAAATGGAAAAGTACGAAACTGGTTTATAGGGAAAGAATAGAAAGGTGGATTGATATATATATACACAGAATATGAGATTGGGAAGGAGAAATCTTAATAGCCTACAACTACGACCGTTGACACTTTAAAGCCACAGTTCATATTTGTCAATATGAAATATAGATAATGTTTTATGTAATAGATAATGAGTTGTGTTTTTTGATTTGACTGCTGGTGTGCTTGAATCGTAATTATTTAGCAGCTAAGAGATTGTTTTACCTGATTAATAATATGACTAGTAGCATGATAAAAAAAAATTAAACTGACCAAGGAGGCGTGTATAACCCAGGAAAGTTGTTGATTTGAACCAAAATAAAATAATGTTGGAAGAGGAGTATTGTATTACTATTCTAGTGGGTTGGTTGTGGATTTTGTTTGTATACTGTAATACGTTTCGCTTCCACGCTTAGTGCCCCCATAGCCGCCCGCAGGCAATGACGCAGAAGAACACCTTTTCACCTTCTTCAATCAAATCTCGTTTTTCTTCTGCCATTAAAATTACATCTAACATAATGGATTATGTTTTCAAATTTAATATACGATTAATTTGCTTTCCCTTGAATATTATTTTACTCAGAGATCTCTGTTGCTTTTCCATTCTTCTTCCGTCACTGCTCTGGCTATGGATATACTCTAACTTCAGTTTGAATTTTAGAAAATCAAACTAATATCCCATTTTGAAATTCATTAAAGTAAGGTTTGAATGATGCAGAATAGCTTGGAAGCCGAGGTTTGTGTCTGTGTTCTTTGTTGACAATGGACAGCGTATGTTTTCAGGTTGAGGTTTGGAAGGAACACGGAAATGACAACGAATATTCCTTAATTTACTTGTTAAGTTAGTTTATTTTTATAATAAATTATTGTAAAAATGAATAAACTAATCAATACCAGATATTTTATAATTGGATTGGCATAAACTTAATATTTTACTATATTTATAAAGTTTATATAACTCTCTTGTTTAAAAAGGAAAATTTTGTCCTCATCCTATTTTTCCTTCAAAATCGAACTTTCAAACATATACCTAACTTTGAGATATTGGGAGAACCTTAGCTCCCCAACAATAATCAATAAATAGTTGAGAAATTTTTGTGCTTACTATCACACAAACAAACTCTGCAGCAATTGATACACTTGAAGTTTTGAGATGTTTGAATAAATGAAGGAAATGTCAGAAATTATTTAAATTAAGTGTATTTTAAAAAAATAATTTCAAATAAAATAAAATAAATTAAAAATTACTTGTATTTAGAAGACAGTGTATGCTTTTAAAAACGAAAACGGAATTACCAAAATTTCATTTGTGAGATGTATTGTGATCAGTATAATCAAAGTCAAACAAATTGACTTTCTATTGTTATAATATTTCCTCCATTTCTACATTATTATAAACACTAATCAAAAGTATTGTCAGCGTCAATAAATGACAAAAGCCGTTCTTTGTTTTAGTGATACTATTTTTAACTAAAGCTCTCTTTCTGTAAGTTTTGCAAAAAGAAAAATAAAATACTATGGTATAATTTTTAAAATTCTGTTCAAAGTTTTAAAATATTTTTTTATTTAAAAAATAATCATTCAAAGTTTTAAATTTATATATATAATTTAATCGAGAGTACTTTTTTTGAGAAATTTGATCTAATTAATTGTGGAGGAAGAAAGAGATTAAATGGGTGGAAGTGTTGGAAGAAGGTGGATCGAAATTGAGGATGATAAAACAATTTGGTAGCATTGACTCTTGGCTTCAAATAGGTGTTATTTTTGTTGCAACTTGCTGTTCCACCAGTAATAAGTAATTTGTTCATACCATTGGTGGAATAATATTTTATAGTTACTTGATTGGTTCTTTTGAAACTGTGTATGTGGACGTATTTCAAAAGATTCAAACAAAAATGTTATTAAAAATTAAATTCACATTTAAAATAAAAAAGTATTTAATAATTCTTTTAGAAGTTAAAAATCAATAAGAAGACATGTTTTACTTCTCTCAACAAATACAACTTTTATTTCATCAAATTTGACTCGAACTAATTAGAATATCCGAAGGACTTATTACAAAAATGTATATGTTAAATGTAGTGGACAATTTTGCAACATGAATACGTTTGTCTCTAAATCTGTGTGATCTGTGTGCTGTTCCGTATATTAGTTGACGCTAATATAATGTCAAATAGATATTTTCATTGTTTTTCAATTGAAAATCAATTCCGTCGTATTCAACAAAGCATGTGCAAGGCTTTTTTTTTTTTGTAAAGAGAAAGTCTGAAATACATATTTTATTTGACAGATTTCAAAAACTATGAATGAGATAAAGTTAACTATTAAATCATGCATTACATAATCTTGAAAATCATATATATCATTTTTTTTTAACTAAACATTTGTACTATGTACGTTATAAAAATGGCACATGAAAAGTTTGACCTTGTATTAACCGTTTCCATTGGTAACACACATAATTTATATATATATATATATATATATATATATATATATATATATATATATAAGTTAATATAAATTTTTAAATACACTCTAACAATACCATATCATATATCATATATTAGAATATACAATTTTTATCAGATAATATTGAAATAGAAATGTTATCATAAAATGCATTTGAAAAATAAATTCAATAAAATTTAATTAAAATGATTAAATTTTCACATCTCTAAAGTGAATGAATTAAATTGGGTTAGAACTTTAAATAAGAACTAATCCCAATTTTTATTAAAAGTTAAGGAAAAAAATATATTCAACCCAAGTTTAAACGAAAGTAAAAAAGAGACAAAATCTATTAAATTTCGTGTGATTTTGGATATTAGTCGACTATTTTTCAGTCTTTTAAAATTTGAATCAGATACTATAATATTTTCTTTTGTCTAAAAAAGTATTCTCGTATTGAATATTATAATCGTTAGAGCTGTCAAAACGGGTAATCCAGTCCGATCTGACTCAACCCACCACGGATTAATGATTTAATAAGTTAACCCAACCCGGCTTACCTTTTAACGAGTCAAAACATTTTTAATCTGACCTTGCCTATCACAGGTTGGCGGGTTAAACGGGTTGGCTCACAGGTTCACTTAACTAAAAAATATATAATTTTTATATTTTTTTCAGTCAAAACTAAATTATAATTCTAATTAAAATCTATATAAACTTTAATACAATTCAAATACAAACCAAAATAAAATATATATATAAATTATTTATGTGTTGGTTAAAAAAACAACCTAACACGACTCAAATATAAAGCCCAATTTAATATAAAAAAAACATTTGTATGACCATTTTATTTGCTGGTTGGTGAGCTAACCCGGCTCACCACAGGTCCAATCCGAATGAGCCGTGGTGAGCCGAGTTCTAAATAAGCCAGATAAAAAATTAACCCATATTGAAATTTATAAAAAAATTTCAACCCAATCTCACCCAAACTCGTGGTGAACCGGGTTGGCTCGCGGGTTCCAACCCATATTGACAGCTCTAATAATTGTTTCACACAATCAATATAAAAATTGCAAGTAGTAAATTAAAAGATTAGTTCCTAATTTATTAAATTAAATTAAATTCTTTCTAATTAATACAAAATCAGTCTCGTAAACATGTCAGATATTTATAGAATAAAAATTGTAATGTTTCTTGCTATCTTGCAAATACAGTAAAACACAATAAATTAACATAAACAAGTTTAAACACAAATAATTTAATTTGAATCACCTATCTATATTCCACACTATACTTGTCTAATACTTTACAAAAACATATTTAATTTAAAAATAATAATAATAATAATATTTTTTTATTTTTTATTTTAATAATATTTAACGTATATGATTTTAATTTAGAATGCATAATGCCATGATAGTTGCCAAGTCACTGGAATTAAATAGGAACATTTTAAGAGGCTACACAATTATACAATGACATCATTATAGTTGCGTTTGAAAACAAACGTATTAATATTGATAAAACTTCGTAATTTATAACTTTTAAATGTATTAACATAGTTAATAATTCTATAACTGATAAATAACTATATGAAAACGATTTTAATTATCAACTATTGCCAATTCTCATAATTAAATCCTGAATTAAAATCAATAAGAAATTAATATGCTTAATTGGATGACCAAAATACTTTTGAATTGAAATTTCTCCTTGCTTAATATTTTCTTCTTTTTTTAAGGGTTGAAACCAATATTTGGCTAAAGAAATTAAATGTTTAAGAGTTGATTCGTTCACAATCATGAACTAAGTTTTGACAAAAAATAATACATAATTCGGTCGGATACTTATTGGGCTATGGTTCAAACCCATGTCCGAAATTCTTTGGGCTGGCTCGCCATAAATCTTTTTTTTTTCTTCTAAAGAATGTGTGAAAGAAAAAGTTATTGTTAAGTACACCTCAAGTAAAAACAAAATAATGCTTTCAAAAATACAAATAAAAGATAATTTAAACACTTTTAACTGTATAAAATAATAAATAACGAATCTATTTATATTTTTAAAATAAAAAATATTTTTATTTCTCATAACTTAAATTTGTAATGCAAGTTTCAGGAGGATTAACTTTAATCCAATTAAAGTAGGGATAAGTTCCTTTTTTTTCATTTTTGTAGTTCACAAATTTGACTTTATCTCGATTTATCTTCCAGCGTCATAAGAATGAAGTGAGTTAAAAAAAATTTGTTTTTAATTTAATAAGCAGTTACTTCCTAAATAGAATATGGCAATTTTAGACACAAACAAAAAAATTGTAACATTTTAGTTTTGATGTTTATTGATTGTAAAATTCTTTACTGTGCTATTATAGAATGAAATTTAAACCTTAAAATGTGGACAACTGTTTCATTTTACACAACCTAAACTGATTTTTTTTTTTTTTTGCACTTGTAAATTACGTTCTAATTCATCGAAGATTCAACATTTTGTGCAAATTGAATTGGTATTGTCTTTTCGGTGTACATTTTACGAGTTAGATTAATTAACGCTAAAGTCTAATTTGATACTAAAAAAATAAAAAAATAAAAGTGGTTAAACTATTTTTCTTTTGTTTCTTGAAACTAAATCCATGTAGTATTTAAATAGGGATGCCATTGTTAAATATTTTGGCTTTTCAAAAGATCAATAATTAGATAAAAAATAAAAATCGTTAGATATTTGGCAATGTGGTTGACAATATGAAGACGAAAACTAAAACTATTTGCCAATTATAGAAAATTAATTGGATCAAATTGATTAATTATTCGTAATGCGATTTCAGTTTTTGGCTAATCATATTTATTTATACTATGTGGTGTGCCTCTAACTGAGATCTATGAGACAACATTTTTTCTCCGAGTACAATGCAATTTAAAGAAGAGAAAAGAAAAATATGTATGCCAAAGTGTAAAGTAGTTATGTACTTTAAATATTTGCAATTCACATATAGTTGTTTAAATAGATTATCGTCTTAATTTTGTAGGCATTAAAAGTGAATATGGATTTTGTACGCGTAAAAAAAATATGATCAATTTTTCCGCTTTGCTATATATATTTATTTAAAATATGATAATCCTGTTTATAATATGTAATTATATATGAATGTAAATGCAGAAAAATGTTTAGAGAAAAATTAGATTATATATATATA
>Ga0214542_1004420_pt1 | contig 27876 bp, 28 predicted proteins | sample CNSS1metaG_FD_160096 | JGI IMG/M metagenome (GOLD analysis project Ga0214542, IMG submission 160096) | Root nodule microbial communities from cowpea collected in UCLA plant growth center, Los Angeles, California, USA - CNSS1 | ecosystem: Host-associated > Plants > Roots > Nodule | place: USA...
GGACGAGAGAAGGGTGTTCGACCCAGGCCGCTTACTTGGGGTAAGGGTGGGGAACTTAAACGAATTAAGCACAAGATAAGGGTGTTCGACCCAGGCCGCTTACTTGGGGTAAGGGTGGGGAACTTCAACGAATTAACCACGAGTAGAGGGTGTTCGACCCAGACTGCTTACTTGGGGTAATGGTTGGGAACTTAAACGAATGTGAAAGAAAACACATGGGAAAGTCGTATAGTTGGGAACCCTTCTTTTTATTTATTGAATAGGGGTGCCTCGTTAAAACTTCCCTGGCCAAAACCCTCTTTAGGGAAAAAAGACCAGGTGAGAAAAAAAAGTACACCCGGGGTTACAAGTATTGCTTCGATTACAATATACATTCAGCTGAAGTAGACATTGAGGTGGGATACATTCCAAGTGTTGGGAAACTCTTCCCCAGATAAGTGTTCTAGGCGATAAGCTCCTCCTCCTGCATCTTCGCGTATGTGGTACGGGCCGTCCCAATTTGCGGAGAACTTGCCATCCTTCTTTCTAGCACTGCTGGCCATTCTCCATATTAGGTCCCCGATGAAGAATGATCGTGGACATAGATTTGCATTATATTTCCTGGCAGCTCGTTGTTTGGCAGCTAAATTGCGTATCTGGGCTTTTTCTCTGAGTTCGGGTAGAAGGTCGAGGTGTAAGGCCATGTTTTGGTGATTGTGGGTTGGGTCGTACAGTTCTCAGTGTAGGGATTGTTCGCCAATTTCTACTGGTATCATGGCATCTGCGCCGTAGACTAGGCTGAATGGGGATTCATTTGTTGATGATTGAGGGGTGCATCTGTAAGCCCATAGTACTTCTATTAATTCTTTGGGCCATCGGCCTTTGGCGGTATCCAATCTCTTGCGCAACTCCACGAGAATAACTTTATTTGCCGCTTCTGCTTGTCCATTGGTTTGTGGATGTTCAACAGAACTTGTGATGTGCGTGATGCCTAGGCCAGTGTAGAATTTGGCTAACTCTTTGTCAATAAATTATCGATCGTTGTTTGTGATGATGGTATGTGGCACACCATATATGCATATAATGTCCTTCCACACAAATTGTTGAACTTGCTGGGCCGTGATGGTAGTTAGCGGCTTGGCTTCTATCCATTTAGTGAAGTAATCGACGGCTACAATTAGGAATTTTACCTGCCCCTTGTCGGGTGAAAAGGGGCCGAGAATGTCCATTCCCCACTTAGCGAATGGCCATGGGGATAGTATGTGGTGTAGTTGTTCTTGTTTCTGGTGAATAAGGTTGCCATGTTTCTGACATGGTTTGCATTTTCTGACATAATTCTGGCAATCTGCTTCTATGGTCGGGCAGAAATATCCGGCTCTAAGAACTCTAGTAGCCATGGTGCGTGCGCCGGAATGATAACCACAAATACCTTCGTGTAGCTCTTTGATAATATACTGCGCTTGCTCTGCCATGACACACTTAAGGAGGGGTTGACCATATCCGCGTTTGTAGAGGTCATCGCCTATCATGGTGTACCTGGCGGCTTTAGCCAGCCAAGTTTTGTCCGCATCTAGGGGGTGCCGGTTTGGAGGTATTGGATGTAGGGGGTGGTCCAGTTTTGGCTTTGGGAAGGGGTGACGTTGTTAGCTGGGGTGTGGGTTAAACTTTGACAAGTGTGTGTGATGGAAGGCGTGGATAATGTTTGTTGTAGTAAGGATCGGTGACGGTTTTTCAGCTTGGTGCTGGCCAATTTGGAGAGAATATCGACCCTGATGTTGTGGGTCCTTGGGATGTGTTCGATGCAGACTTGTTCGAAGGCGGATTGAATGACTGCACGGACCAGATGGTAATACTGTAGAAGGATGGGGTCTTTGATCTGGAACTCGTCATTTAGATGGCCTACAGTGAGCTTGGACTCGGTTTTGCACGTTAATCTCTTAACGCCTACCTCACGGGCTAGGGAAAGGTCGGCGAGGATGGCTTCGTATTCAGCTTGGTTATTTGACGTTTTGAAGGCAAAGTGAAGGGATTTTTCAATGAGGATGTCGTTGGGGCCTTCTAAGACGATGCCGGCACTGGCCCCTCTTGAATTTGAGGAACCATCTACATGAAGCGTCCACTAGTCCTCTATGGGTGTTTGCTGTATGTCGTTGACGAAGTCTAAAAGACACTGGACTTTGATGGGGCCATGGGGTTCATAGCGGATGTTGAATTTTGATAGTTCGACGGCCCATGATGACATGCGTCCGGCTAGATCTGGTTTTTGCAATATTTTTTGGATTGGGTAGTCGGTTTTAACGGTTATGGTGTGGTTTTGGAAATATGGGCGTAGGCGGCGTGCCGCGTGGACCAAAGATAGGGCCAGTTTTTCTACCATCTGATATCTGGTTTCAGGATCTTGCAACGTTCTGCTCACAAAATATACAGGATGCTGCGTGCCTTCTATTTCTTGGACAAGCGCGGCGCTGATGGTATAATCGGTGGATGTGATGTATACAAGCAGGGGTTGATGGGTGCCCGGCTTGTGGAGGATAGGTGGGGAGGTTATGGTTGTTTTCAGTTTTTGGAAAATTTGTTCACAATCATCAGTCCACGTGAACCGGGTGAATTTCTTTAGGAGTTGGATTATGCGTTGGGTTTGTTCAGCTAGTTTGGGTAGGAAGCGGGAAATGGCTGTGAGACGGCCAATTAGACATTGGACCTCCTTAATAGTAGTGGGGCTCCGCATTTCAATGATGGCCTTGCATTTTTCAGGGTTGGCCTCTATACCGCGTTGGGTTAACATAAAACCAAGGAATTTACCCCGATCAACACCGAATACACACTTGTCAGAGTTTAGGCGAAGGTTGTATTGGCGTAGTGCGGAGAAGACTGCTGACAGGTTCTCGGCATGTTGGCGATGACTTGGGGACTTGACAACCATATCATCGACGTATACTTCGACACAATGTCCCATTAGGTGGCTGAAAACCTTGTCCATCAGTCGTTGGTAAGTTGCTCTAGCGTTTTTGAGGCCAAAGGGCATGACCCTATAAAAGTAATTAGCATCGTCCGTGATGAAGGCGGCTTTGTGCATGTCTGATGCGGCCATGGGAATTTGGTTATACCCAGAATATGCATCCAAAAAACTAAGCACCTTGTTCCCTGCCGCGCCGTCCACGAGTCGATCAATGTTGGGTAAGGGGTAAGCGTCATGAGGGCAAGCCTTGTTTAGGTCCGTGTAATCTACGCACATCCGCCATTTGCCATTGGCTTTCTTCACCAAGACAACGTTAGAAAGCCAAGTGGTGTACTGAGCTTCTTCTATAAATCCTGCGCTTAGTAACTTGTCGGCTTCAACCTTGGCTGCTTGTCGACGTTCTTCGCCAAGCTTGCGTTTTTTCTGGGATACATAGCGGGCTTCTTTATATATGGATAGTTTGTGGGATGCGACTTGGGGGTGCACTCCAGGGAGGTCGGCGGCTGACCAGGCAAAAAGATCAGTGTTGTTGATGAGGATGGGTGTAATGGTGGCACGCTCGTCAGAGTTTAAACCGGTGCCTAGGTTAATAGAGTGAGCATTGGGAAGCTCTAGAGGGGAGGTGTCCTCAACTGGTTCAAGGCGAACATCCCGGCCTATTCTGGGGTCAAGATCTTCGTCGGATAGGGCTATGCTGGAGTCAGGGGGTCGTTGGATATGGTTGGTTTTTTGGATTGGGAGTTGTGGTCGCAAGCTGGCCATGTAGCATTCGCGTGCCAAGCGCTGGTCGCAGTGGATGGTAAGGATGTCGCCAGACGGGGCAGGGAACTTCATGGCCAAGTGAGGGGTGGAAACGACGGCGCCAAGGGTATTGAGGGAAGGACGGCCTAGGAGGATGTTATAGGATGTTGGCGCGTCGACGATAAGGAAGCGGATTGGGATGGTTTTAGTTTGGGTCCCCTCCCGAAACACGGTGTGGAGGTCAATGTAGCCCCAGGTGGATACCTGTTCACCATAAAAGCCATATATTGGCTCGTCATATGGAACCATGGCGGTGTCAGGAAGTTGAAGTTTCTGGTAGGTGGCCCAGTAGAGGATATCAACGGAGCTGCCTTGATCAACGAGGACTTTCTTAACAGGTAATTTTCGATTTCAACCGTGATAACCATGGGGTCATCTTGTTGATGGTCGAGGCTGTGAAAGTCATCATCTGTGAAGACGATGGGAGGCATACGGCGTCTGTGGTGGAAATGGGTGATGTGGTTGATAGATTGGACATGGCAGAGGTGTCTTTTTCTGGCAGAAGAAGTGGATCCTCTGCTAGCAAAGCCACCAGAGATGGTGTTAATGGTGCCACGCAGGGGAGGGTCGGCAGGGGAGATGTCGGTGCGGGCTGGCTCCGGTTCTTGACTGGTGGGTTGGGCAGGGTGTCTGTCGTGACGGGAGTCATGTGGAGGACGTTTGTGATGGTAACTACGGATGAAGCGGCGAAAGTGGCCAGCACGGACCAGTTCTTCTATTTTATCCTGGATTGCTTTGCATTCTTCTGTAGTGTGACCATGGTTGCGGTGGTAGCGGTAATATTTGGTCATATCGGCGTTGGGAGGTGTGGTTGTCTTGCGTGGTGGAGGGATTAGATCAGCTTGTAGGGCTTCGTCGAGGATACGGGAGCGGGCTACGATAAGAGGGGCGTATATGGTGAAGCGAGGTTGGCGGGGTTCGCGTGGGCGGGTATCAGGACGTGGGTTAGGTTTTGGGGTGGGGTTGGCGGTGGTGGCTGCATAGTCATTGCAAAATTTGGTGTGGAGGGTTTGCATTTCCTCCATGCGGACATAGTCAACTGCACGTAACTTGAGTTCGTGCATGGAGGCAGGTGGGTGGAGATAGATGTTGTTGGCGAAGGGGCCGGGTTGTAAGGTAAGGGCCATGCACTGGAGGATCATCTCCTGATTGAGGTGTGGTTTACGAAGAGCTGCCTTACTCAAGCGATCTATGAACGCTCTAAGTGGTTCGTTTTGTTCTTGCCTGATGCCCAGGAGGGAGATGGTAGTAGTTTGGTGTGGGCGGCTGCCGGCGAAATGGGTGGAGAACATGTGGGAGAGGACGTCGAAATTGTCGATGGAATAAGGCGGAAGGGTGGTGAACCATTCTAGGGCAGGGCCCTTAAGGGTGGTCGGGAAGGCTTTGCAAAAGACTACGTCTTGGGATGTGTATAGGGCGACATGTGTGATGTAGACTTTAAGGTGCTCGTCAGGGTCGGTTTCGCCAGTATAGCGATCCAGGGTGAAAGGTTCCCACTGGGCCGAAAGAGGGGTGTTGGCGATGAAGTCAGTGAAGGGGTGACGACGTCTGGGCTGGTGGGGAGGGAGTAGGTGAGGTGGGATGGGGTGGTTGATCATAGCGGGGAAGGTGGAGGTGTGGTTGTGAGGGGGGATGTGGGTTGTCGGAAGGTATTGTAGGTTGTATGGTGGAATATGTGTGGTGTGTAGGGTGGTGGGTATGTTGTAGGGGATCTGGGTGGTAGGGAGGGTAGCGGCAGGGGTTGGGGGTGCGGTGAGCCCCGATTGAGTAGATGGGAAGTGAAGGGGATGGGTAGAGGGAATGGGTGTTTGTTGAGTGGTGGTGAAGGTGTGAGGAGTGGGGTTGTACTCGCTTTCTTCCTCTGTGGCCTGGAAGGCCGGAGACTTCACAGCTTCAGAGGTTTCCTTGGCTTTTCCCTTCAGATTGGGATCAGTTTCGATCCTTCGCCTCAGGCGAGAGTTCTCTTGTCGTAGCGCCTCCATTTCGTCAGCGCTGCGTTTCTTCAAATCTGCGAGTTCTTGTTGCATCTTTGCTTGGCCGTCTAAAATGTGTGAGAGAATAATCTCAGTTATTATGGTCTGAATGATGTCAAATATACTTCAACTATCTTAAGTTCTATAGGTTGAGATCCATTTCATGCATATTAAATATTCAATGTATCATTCGCTATTGAACTTCACAATAGTATGTTGTTTTACATTATAAATATTTGTTTTCAATATTGTTTCGGGTGAAGGGTAGAATGTTTACTTAAAACAATTTCCAACTCCTAGACTTCGAAGCGCCTTCCTCCAAACTTTTAAACATCAAACGATCAAGTGTACTTTTCAAAGATATTCCAATGATAAAGTCTCATATGGTCTGATTGGTAAAGAGAAATCAATATTGTAATAAATACGTAATCAATATTGTAATAAATACCAGAAGATGCAAGGTTTCACTATGTAGAGTTTTGTTTTTTTCAGATTTCTTACAAAAATGGAAAAGAAAAATGTTTTTCGTTATTTTTTGTACGAATTTTGTTTGATAGACAATTCATTTTTGAATAATTAATCATTATAGAATTTAAAAGTTCGCAAAAAAGAGATTAGCAATTTTTTTTACAAAAATATTAATTTATAAAACAATAAACACTTTTAATGTTAAATTTAAATTTGATAAAAAAAGCTTTTTGCAAATTTTAAATTCATAAGTACTTTTTTGTAAAAAATGTTCAACTACTCTTTCGTGTAAAATTGAATTTGTAATATTTGTTTGTAAAAACTTTCACAAGAAATTTTCTATAATAAATTTTCATATAGTGTTATTCTTTGGTTGTCATTAGACAACGGTCCTGGTTTTTTCTCTGGTTTTCGGGTTTTCACGTTATATTATTTAGTTGATTGTTTTTTATCTTATTTCTCTTAGCAGGGGGTAAAGATGATAATATTCTTAAGGTTAAAATACCTTTTTGGTCCCAATTTTCGTCAAGTTTTTTGAAACAAGTCCTAATTTTGGTTTTGTGTTCAAATAGGTCCCAATTTTTGTCAATTTTGTTCAATTGGGTCCTTTTTTGCTAACACCGTTTAAATCATTAACGGCCATGAACAGTGACTGCCACGTGTCACTTCGTGGTTTTTTTGAATTTTTTTTATTTATTTTTATTTTTTTTAATTTTTTTTTAAATTTTTTCTTAGCATGGTTCGGTAGGATTTTTCTTAGCATGCTTTGTGGTTGCAACTTATTTTTATCCTCCGTATCAGAAAAGTTTAATTCCTTGTTGTTAGAGAATCATCAATGTTTGTTGAAGTTGTAACGAGAAATTTGAAGGAAGGATCAATGTTAGCATCATGTTGGCACGATGAATTTACAATCGGGTTCTTAGAGGTGCAAAGACTGTGAGTCGCTGATAATGCTGTCGTAAAGCGATCAAATTACCACTACTTAACTATAGCAAGTGCACAAAATAGATAGGGTTAAGCTAATCATGAGTCGTCTCCTTATGAACACAGAATTGATTTCCAATATTTGATTCTTATAAAAATCTATCCTAATGTAATTAAACCTAGTTATTATGAAAATATGAAGTTTTGATACATAAAGAATAAATGACAAGCAAGTCTTCTGCGTGATTTACGCAAGTTTCTTTCACGTTCTGGATATAATTGATGGAATTCACCTGAGTTGTCGGAGTCATGCACTAAGCAATCCGCCTGAAAATGTTCCCTTTTTTTGCCTCTTTTTTTTTCTTCCTTATTCTTACTTTGGAGAAAGATTTCAAGAAAGAAACAAGTTAAGATGTTGTTGGATTCACTCATATGAAAGAGAGGTGCGTCACAATGAACAACTTAAACACCAAATCTTTCCTAGCATAGTTTTCCCAACTAGTCTAAGATAATTTCCCAAAAGAAATTATTAATCACAACAAAAAAAAAACTTTGTTAGAAATATTCACATAACTCAAAACTACAAAAAAAAAAACTCTAATAAATGTATGTGTTAAAAAACATTTAAAATAAAATAAAAACAAACAAATTGAATGAATAAGAAATAAATAAGAAGTTTCCCCAGCAATGTCACAAAATTTGATAATGTTGTCGTAAAGCGATCGTAAAGCGATCAAATTACCACTACTTAACTATAGCAACTTTAGTATTGCCAAGTTAGTAGTGCACAAACTACATACAGTTAAGGTAATCATAAGTTGTCTTCCAACGAACACAGAATTGATTTTCAATATTTTGATTCTTATAAAAATCTATCATGATGTAATTAAACCTAGTTACTATGAAAAGATGGAGTTTTGATACGCAAAGAATAAATGATAAGAAAATAAAAGATTGTAAACATCATAATAATACACAAGTCTTCTGTGTGATTAACGCAAGTTTCTTTCAAGTTCTGGATCAAATTGATGGAATTCACCCAGGTTAGCCAGAGTCATACACTACACAATCTGCCTGAAAATGTTCCTTTGTTTTTGCCTCTCTCTTTTTTCTTCCTTGTCCTTACTTTGTAGAAAGATTTCAAGAAAGAAATACGTTAAGATGTTGCTAGGTTCACTCCTAGGAAAGAGAGGTGTGTCACAATGGATAACTTAAATAACAACTCTTTCCTAGGCAGAGTTTTCCTAACTAGTCTCAAAATAAACTCTTAATCAAAACAAAAACCAAAACTTTGCTAGAAATATTCAAATAATCAAAAGTTACAAAAAACACACAAACTCTATTAAACGTATATGCATTGAAAAATTAAGATAAAATAAAAACAACAAATGAATGAATTAAGAAAAAAATAAGACTTAAAATATAAAAAATACTAACCGTATACATCAATAAGGGTGCCAAATTTGATAACGCTATTGTGAAGCGATCAAATTACTACTACTTAACTATAACAACTTCAATATTGTTAAGTTAGTAGTGCACAAACTAGATAGGGTTAAGTACAAACTATACAAGGTTAAGCTAATCCTAAGTCATTTATTAATGAACACGAAATTGATTTTCAATATTTAATTCTTACAAAAATCTATCCCAACGTAATTAAACCTAGTTACTATGAAAATATGAGGTTTTGATATGCAAATAATAAATGAAAAGGAAATAAAAGATTGTAAATACAGTAATAATACGCAAGTCTTTGGTGTGATTTACAGAAGTTTCTTTCATGTTTTTGATCAAATTGATAGAATTCACCCGGGTTGACCAGAGTCATGCACTATGTAATCCGTATAAAAGTGTTCCTCTATTTTTGGCTCTCTCTTTTTTCTTCCTTGTTCTTACTTTGGAGAAAGATTTCAAGAAAGAAATAAGTTAAGATGTTATTGGGTTCACTCCTTGGAAAGAGAGGTGTGTCACAGTGAACAACTTAAATATCAAGTATTTCCTAGCCAGAGTTTTCCTAACTAGTCTCAAAAAAATTTCTCAATAGAAATTCTTAATCAAAACAAAAGCAAAAACTTTGCTAGAAATATTCAAATAACTAAAAGTTAAAAAAAACACAAACTCTATTAAACTTATATGGGTTAAAAAAATTAAAATAAAATAAAAACGAACAAAATGAATGAATTAAGAAATAAATAAGAATCAAAATATAAAAAATACTAAATATATTCTCCAGCAACGACGCCAAATTTGATAACACTGACGTGAAGGGATCAAATTACCACTACTTAACTATAGCAACATTAGTATTGCCAAGTTAGTAGTGCATACACTACGTAGGGTTAAGCTAATCCTAAGTCGTCTCCCAACGAACACAAAATTGATTTTCCATATTTGATTTTTATAAAAATATATCCTAATGTAATTAAACCTAGTTACTATGAAAAGATGGGGTTTTGATACGAAAAGAATAAATGACAAACAAATAAAAGATTGTAAACACAGTAATAATAAACAAGTCAATTTCACTACTTTTTCAAAATATGATTCATCATTGATTTTCTAAAAATTGTTATTATGGATTTCTTGTCTAAGATTTCAAATTAATCAATATAACTTCTCAATTAATTTGTTGGTTTCCTCATAATTAACTAAAGTAACTTTTGAATGAAAAGTAAGAACTTTATAGAATAGTCATAGTAACCTTAGAATCTAGTTAAGAAATTATAGTGGAATTGATCTTAGAAGGTTAGCCCTCCATGGATGGAGTGGAATATAGGATAGATGAAAGAAAAGAATATGAAAAAGGAAGGGAAATGAAGAGAGAGATGTTACGAATGGTAGCAACCAAAACAAGAGAGTTACTAAGTATGTCTCTTATGCTATATTGGGTCTCTTTATAGGCCTAATTACACTTAAATCTTATCTTTTTTGCTACTGAAATCTTTTATCTTTTGATATAATATCTTTCAAATAATTAACGGATTTTATTAGTTTCTAAAAATATTTGGAAGATTTTCTCCATTAACAATTTGAGATATACTAAAAATAATTAATTAAAAATATTTAATTAATTATTCAACAACTTATTTTATGTTCAATTTTCAATTATGCCCCTCTCGTTTGACTATTTGATCAAATATTTGAATGTTTGACCCTTTGACTGCCCCATGAGAGGTTGCCACATGGCAACTTCCTCTCTTTCACCATTAGGGTTTCGTTGGAGAAGTCTAGCAATGGAGTGGCTGACGACATGGAGGTGGTGACAACATGCAAATGGAGAGGAAACTCGCGATCTGTGTCCGTCCTTATGTGCTTACAAGGGATTCTACTGCTTTGTGTTGTCTTTGTGCGTGAATTTGGTTGTTCGTGAAAGACAAACACAATGGTGTGACGTTAAGATGCAAATTTCACTAGGAAGAAGCGCGACGTGCAAATCTTATTCATGTTTTCTAGTGGAATGTGAAAGTTGTCGTGGATAGTGTGGTTCGTGACGTTGCTGTCGTGGTGGCTCATGGTTTGGAGAGGAAGATCGTGGTGAACGAAGTTGATGGTGCTGGAGCGTGGTGGCCTATGCACGGATATGATACATGTATCGGACACGACACGTATCCGATATGTTGATACGTTTATTTTGAAAATAATAGGATACGATACGTGATAGATACACAATATATGAATATTGAAAAATGTATGATAATTCTTAAAAACATAATAAATATATGATTGTTATTGTGTGAATCCAAATTAGAACTATATGTACTAAAGTTGTCAACATAAAAATTATAAATTATTGTCACAATGAAAGTACTACTACAAGAAAACTCTTAAATAATGACCAATTTTAGTAACCAAAAATAGGTTAGAGATCAACTTCTTAATTAGAAACCAATTTAGAGATCAATTATTTTGATAGTCAAAACCTTAGTAGCTAATGTTATTGCCTAATTTAGAAACCAATTATTTTGGTAGTCAAAACCTTTGTAGCTAATATTAATGACCAATTTAGAAACCAATTCATAATGAATACTATTTTAATTATCAATTTAGAGACCAATTATAATTTTGTGGAACTATTTTAGTTGCCAATAATTTTTAGTTTTTAAATTAGTACTTAAATTGGTCACTATATAGTGACTAGTTATATTTATTTTCATAAAATTGGTCATTATTCAAATATTTTCTTATAGTATACTATGACTTTATAAATTATATACCTCATTGATAAGTATTGATAAAGTATCCTAAAGTATCAGACACGGATACGTGACCCAAGTTGAAGTATTGATGCATCATAGGTGGTGGACTTTGGTTTTTCTTTGGTGACGACGTGGTTGTTGACAACAGCGACATAAACTTGGTTGGTTGAATTTTTAGCTCTTGAATGCTGACATGTGTCATGTTCTGGTATAGTTGAGTTTAAGTGATAGGATGGGTGAAAATAGACAAAGGCAAGAGTGTAGAAGTAGGTTTTGAGTAGGGATGTCAACAGGGTAGATATTGTAACACCCCAACTAAAACCCGGTGCTACTAGATGTTCTTTACTTGTCTAATGTATCATATACTTATGTAAGGAAAATTTATTTGTATTCATTTAACAAATACCAAACAAAAAAAAAATTATAATACATCACTCAAATGTATCATCTGTTAGACTTACATGATATTTATGCGAATAAAATGTTATCATACATATTAGTGTTTGTAATAGAAGTTTGTGTATACTTTTACAACTAACTAAAGATACTTCTTAATTTGAAATACATCACAAACAAGTCACACCATATTAGTTGTAGCTTTAACAGAATCCAAATTTGCATGAAAAGTTAAACTAGACAATCTCATTGTTATATTCTAGGTCTACAATTTCTTCCTCTGAAAAATAAAGAAAGTAAGGGTGAGTCTTTCCCTTAACTCTGAAGCTTCATCATAACATTTCAAAAAATGTTCATTTGAATAAACTTTCAATTGAATGAAACATTTTCACAAAAGTTTAAATCTTCATAGTGTCATAACTAACCATGCCCAAAAATATCAAAATCAAATTAATCAATAAAATAATAATTTCCGTATGTTTTAAATTTAGGATATCAAAATCCTCATTTTCAATCTTTTAATAATCATATTCGTATAAGTCTGAGTTTCAACTCATCAATATATTCATCTCATATTCTTTCTCTATATACTTTGGGTCCCAAACACTGCTATTAGACTTTCACGAATCATAATGGTCTTACGCCAATATGGATAGTGCCAACAGGCTAAACGTTCTCACGGATACAACGTGTACGTTATTCCACCTTCCTGGTCTTAAAGTATAGTCAAGAGGACGGTCGAGAATAGAGTGTGAGGCCTGTGAATTTTCGAATACCCGGCTAATTGTATACGTCAATCCAGGGTATCTATATCACCACCCTCGATTCTCCTAGGTCTATCAGACCTTTCTCTGGACTCTATACCCAGTGTATCTCTGTACTATCCATACAGTCCTTTTTATTCTTTATTTCTGTACTTTAATTTACAATCATCCTTTCGCATTATCTTTATAATTCTTGAGACTTTCACAAAATTTTAGCAGCATAACAACTGTATTTTTAATTTGTCACAATTTTCAAAATAGTAAAAACAAACAAGTTAAAAAGAATTTAAAATAAACAACCAAGCATAAATCATTCTTTCATAATAACTTTACAGAAAATTAATCAAAACAGTAATCATAATTAAAACATAATTTTCGTATAAAATTTTATAAGTAAAATAGCAAACTTGTTTTATTTATAACTTTTTGTGTAAAACTCCAAATAAGATGATTCTTGAACCTAACCCTAGGTTTTCATACCCAAGGAATCCATTTTTCAACTCAAAATTTCAAGATAATGTATAAAAATTTCAGAATCAAGAAGATAGATTGTATACTTAAAGAAAACTTGCTAAGATAAAGACTTAGAGATTTGAGATAGACCCCCCATACCTTGAAGATGCTAAATATACTCTAAGATGAAAATGAAGACCTCAAGATTCTGGATTTCCCTCTCCAACTTCAATTTTTTTCACAAGAGTTTATACCTTTCCTTCTCTATTGTTTTGGATTTTGTGAAGAAGATGTGTAAAGTGAAGTCCTATTTATAGGAAAAATCTTGGACAAAGGGATAAGGATGTATTGATGGTAAATTTATGAGATTCCTTAGTGAGGATAAGTTTATTTTGACCATAGAGAGAAGCTTGGTCGAAATTCCCATTGTAGGAGACTTCATGGTAGTTGCAAGAAGGCTTGTTGACTTTCTAGAAGACTTGTTTTTACTCCAAAGTGTAAAATTCATATTTCTTAACACACATCTCTATTTGTAAATCCCAACGGTGAAACTAAAGACCTATGTCTCTAGAATAGGTCGAAGAAATTGGAGATCAATCCAACGGTTAATAAAACAGGAATCAAATGTTTACTAAAATAACCCAAAATAGGACGTAACTGACGCTAGTTCAAACTACAAGAATTATTTCTCTAACCACAGACATCTAAATACAAATCCAAACGGTCAAACTTTAGGACTATGGCTTAATAACTCTGTATAAAAATTTCTTTTTGAACCAACGGTTAACAAAGCGGGAATAAAATATTTACTAAGGTAACTCAGAACTGGACAACAGCTGGAGACCTTACTTTTACTCTAAAGTGATGAAGTAATTGCTCCTTGCATACACCTCCAATTCAAAATCTCACTGTTCATATTGAAGAACTATATTTTAAGAATGCTTTATAAAAATGTCAGCCTAATCCAATGGTTAATGAAGCCTTAATCACAATTTTGCTTAGACAATTCAAAATAAGTAGTTAGCACAAAAAAAAAAATTATCATTTACATTGTATAAAGCCCTTTATCAATTTACTTATGAAATCATAAAGTTACTTCCTACTATATATTTAAACAAGAAAATTAAATATAATTAATATAAAATAGAAGGTGTTACAGATATAGTACAGGTAGTGGCTCCCATGTACCCTACCCGCTGGATAAATATTTGTCCCGTACCCGTACCTGTATCCGTGCAAATATCCATTATGTGGGTACCCACATATTTTTTTAATATCCACAAATATCGACGGGTATTCGAGGGTATTTACAAAAGAAAAATTTAATATTTAACAACATTTTTTATCCATAAATTCAAATAAAAATACAATGCATAACATTCATTAATTTCAAACAAAGTACAAATAACCCATTTAAATAGTGTTGAATGATAATTTACAAAGAAATGGAGATTTTTTGAAACCAATTCATAAAAAATAACCCATTCAAAATTAATGTGGTAATGTTTTAATCATGTTTTTAAAAAAAAATTAAATATAAATTAGAGTATAGTGGGTACGGTTATCCACGGGTACAGATACTATGATACCCGTACCCATGTCGTTAACATGCAGGTATAAAAAATATTTGTACCCGTTATCCGCGTGTATCCATTTATACTATCCATTTCCTACCCATTGCGGGCTTTATCCGCTAATACCTGCGAGTACGAATCTTTTTGACATACCTAGTTTTGAATGACCCTCTAAAAATGGTGGTGTATAAGTAAAAACCAGGGATGCATTTATTTCCTAAATTATTTATTTTCAGAATTTACTGATTTTGGACTTAACTTGTAACTCGAAACATTTCAATTCCACACTTTTAATGACCCAAATTAAATTTTAGCTGCATCAACAAGCATTAGAATACCTTATAATATTTTAAGCAACTAAAATCACTTCTTAAGCCATTTTTATCTCACGAACTCAATAAGTCCAATTATCACAAATCCTCATTAAATCAATCACTAAGCACAAACATTTAATTAAATATCCAAAATTAAACATTAAATGAGGGCAAAAATATGAACTTTTCAATTGCGCTCATTTGTAATGGAGTTCGTGTTTTTTGGCAAATATGCTCCTAGATTTGCATAAGAGGTTGTTGTTGGTGCTTGTGTGGCTTAGTGAGTGATGCACGATGAAGATCTGATATGTGTGGAGGTAGTGTTTTGCGGTTTACAAATCTACTCTAGTTGTTCGTGTGATTTAGATTTTAAATATGAGCTCCTGTGGCAGTATAATAGTGGCTGGTTTCTAGTGAAGGCTATTGGTGTAGGGTCCAATGATGTTTCAGTGGTGGCTGTATGTGTTTTTCATATTTGCTTAAGGAAGAAGAGGATGATGTGGCATCTTCTAGTTGGTCAAATTTGAAAGTGGAGGACCATGACACATGGGAACTCCTAATTGAGTAGCGATATAAGCAATGAATATGCATTTATTTTAATGATGGGGGGACTATTGAGTATAATCAAAATAATTCATCTTGAAAAGTCCTACATCGCCTAGGATAAGAAAAGGAGTGAGTGTTAGTGGTTATATAAAGGACTTTTAAGTCCCTGATGTTTCTTGCACCAAGTCAAACACAATTTAAGCTTGTATTTGTGTTTTGTTATACTTTTGTAAGTAAAGTTTGTCACAACCGAAATAGCGATGAGATGACGACTCCACTGGGGACGTTAGAGAGTCAAGCCATTCATTTGGATGTGCAAAATTGATGTGGTTTTTCATCATATTTTTTTCTTTCCTTTTTTTTTTCTTTTTAGGTATGAATTGTCTTGTCTTTTTTTATATTTCGAATACTTATATTTGTATATTTTTCTTTATTTTTATTTTTGAAGTAATTGCTAGATATTGAATCCTAGGACAGACAACATTGCTATATATCTTCCTAGGGCTTTTCTGGTTGTTTTGCAGGTGGGGGTTTGGGTATAAATGCAATCCCCTTTCACACACACACACATTTTGTTCACTACATGAGTGGGGTCCTATACCTGGGTCTGAGTTGCTTAGAATTAGAGAGGATTGTGTAGTAGTGCCACAATGGATGTACTTGCCAACTGGTCATTGTGAGAACCTAGCTAGAGTTTGTTTGCTTCATTGGTACTCCCACTTCTTGTTGTTTACTAACTATCATGGGAAATGCCATGAAGTGGGTAATAGCTCTAGCGACCTTGATATTTAGGTATTAGGGAACTATCCTTGTGAGCACATATACTTTGTCTTAGAAATTTAAGCTTTAAGTGTCGAATCTCTATTAAGGCACAAAAGGAATACTATTTGCGTCATTACCGTCACCTTTCCTTGTATATAGTAATAAATCCAGCACAATTTTTGCCTTATAAGGCATAAGCATAAATTTCATTAGCATATCATGTGAATAAGGGCCCAACGAGACACAAGCATTCATTGCATTCCCATTTTGTGGTCATTCACGATACCATGTCCATAGTTTCAAACATATAGCATGCATATGTATACTTTAAAAAAAATCCAAAAAATTTGCATTGCAATAAATATTCAAATTGTTTCCAATTTTTCTTATCACTAAATTCTTGGAATCATTCTTATGAAAAAAATGATAAAATAATAAAACATTTTTTGGTCAAATCAAGTGATTGAATAAAAAAATAAAATATTATTTCTTATCATTTCTTTTTAAGTTTCCTTTTAATCTTGCAAATATGAAATATCTCAAATTCATTTCCCTTTCCATTTCTATTCTACCATAAACCTTATTTTCATTTATCATTAAGGATAATCACAAAAAGGAGCACTACCTTAGGATGATTACAAACAACTCTTTTAACACACAAAAAAACAAAAAAAAAATGAAGAAAAGTCTACTATACTAAAAACTCTGAAGGATAGTCTAGGCAAAAATAAGAGAAAAAAGTGAGAAAAAAAATAGAACAAAACAAGAGGCATCCTATGAATTAAAATTTGTTAAGAAAAACAACCATGATTTGAAATTATGTGTGGCCATGTTTCTTTATTAAAAAAACAAAAATAATTATCTTTTGCTACCCAATTTGAGCCTTCAAAAAAAATTCTTTCAAGTTACTCTAAATAAGGGTCATCCTCACATTGAGGGTTGACATAATGTTTGTATTTGTTTCATCCGACTGGTAGTTCACCAATAAAAAAATATCAAAAAAAAAAAGAAACAAAAGATATTGTTATATCAAGAAAAGAAAAAAAAAGAGAAGCAAAAGGTGAACAAAAAGAAGTCAAACAAATATTGAATGAAACATTATTCAAAAATACTTGTTTGAAACAACCCTTACATAACTTTTTTGGGTCTTTACTATCATTTACTTCCATAACCTTAGCCTTGGCCCCGGTACAAGCCTAATAAAGTCCACACAAACCGAAGATTGGTTGTTATCTTTCAAAGGTTTTAATTTAGAGGAAAATTTTGACTTGCTAACAGGTTTGTTCTAAAAATATGATAAAAAAAATATTGAAAAAGTGTGTTCAAAGATTTTCTTTTAAACATTAGGGCAGTTTATTTTTTGGTGACATGTTTTTAAAGCTTCAAAATTAGCATGGGTAATTAGACAATTAGGCTAAATCTGGGTTGTCCCCTTTGAATTCATTCTTCGTGAAACTCCATCTTTGCTCCTATAGTATCCCCGCTCTATGCCTAAACCTTGACCAATCTTAAAATAGTTCATCCTTATCAATCCCAAACCCAAATTGGGGCGATCACTTTTTTTGTAATTCATATATTCCCATCATTCATTCTTCTAAATTGAGGCATTTATTTACATTGCAGATTATGATCACATTAGGGGCAACTTGTGAAGACCCCGTCATTTTTCAATTTCTTCAACTGGGAAATGTCAACTACGTTTTTGCACCCTAAGACCATCCTAGGATCTCATACTAAAGGCAACTTTTGAAGTCCCCATCATTTCCTTCATGCCATCAATAATTGAGGAAAACCCAAACACATTTTGTGCCTCGAGACCAATTCAAATTGGGGCAACTCCCTAGTTAATCTTCATCACCTTATCCAGGCCTTTTAAAGCCTTTTGGAAATTATGAATGTCATTCGAATAATGTTTCAAAAGAAATGATTAAAAAAAGGGTTCGTTAGTAAACTAATTAGACCAAAGAAATGATTTGTAAAAGTAAAAAAACTAAAAGTAAAATGATTCCATGAATTCAAAATAACAATGAAATGAGGACCAATTCGAATTTGTTTTCAAAAAAATGCAAAAAGAAAAATCATACATAAAGCATTTCATGCATCATACCAAGTCTTGCATACATGCATCATCCATCTTTAAAAAAAAATCATTTCCACATTTTCGATTGAAACCCTCTTCACTCATATGAATGGTTATCGAATCCTATTTTTTAGAAGGAATATAATAAAAAGAGACACATTTGTCTTTATGATATTTCTCTAATTGATGGTTCTCTTCATTCATATGAATGACCAATATACCCTAAGCCCAGTTTCCACACCGGCGCCCAAGCTTAGTTTTCACACTGGTCCCCAAGCCTAGTTTCAACACTGGCCCCCATACATAGTTTCCACACTGGCCTCCAAGCTCAGTTTTCACACGGTTCCCGAAGCCTAGTTTCCACACTAGCCCCTAAGCCCAGTTTTCACACTACCACCCAAGCCAGTTTTCACACTGGCTCCCAAGCCTAGTTTCTAAAGTAGCTCCTAAGCCTAGTTTTGCCTGACCTTAATCCTAGTTCTTTTCTAACCTCTAAGCCTAAAATAAAAAATGAAAAAAAAGGCAAATTTCACCCATGCATCGACTTATACATCATAATATAGGTTCAAAAAGAAAAACATAACATGTTATGCATCATCAATGTTCAATAGGAATTCATAGCATTTACATAAGCATACTCCTCAAACATTTCTTAGATCGATTAAAAAAACTAAAAAAAGAAAAATACAAAAAAAGTCTTTTCGATCTATTTCACCAGAACAAACATCATACACACATTCACATCATGCCATCCATCATACTCAACAAAATCACTGAAAATCATTTAAAAAAAGGAAATTTGAAAAAAAGTCAACAATGACAATTTTTTTTTGTAAGTCTCACCTATGTTAAGCATTCACGCGGTGTTTGTCGACACATCAAAAGAAAAATCCAGGTTCTCCTTTTATACATCAAGACTCTCTACAAGCAATGGTCATTGATTTCCTTATATTTATATCAAGACCCTCTACGAGGCAATCGTCAATGATTTCCTTACGTTCAAATTAAGACCCTTTGCGAGGCAGTGGTCATTGATTTCCTTATGTTTACATGAAGATCCTCTACAAACCAATGGTCATGGATTTTCTTTACATCGAGCCCTCGGCAAGGCAATGGTCATTGATTTCTTTGTCATATCAAGACCCTCTATGACGCAATGGTCATTGATATTTTTACATTAAGGCCCTCTACGAGTCAATGGTCATTGATTTCTTTCTTTTTGTTATAAACCCTCCCCTCAGGATTGGTCTAATATGTTTTTCAAAAAAGTCAAACTCACAAAAAGAACGTTAATTTTCGGGTCAAGGATCTCTACAGGGTAATTGTCATTGAATCCTTTGATATAGACCTTCTCCTTAGGATTGGTCTAATATGTTTTTTCAAAAAGTAAAAAAGAAAGAGAAAGTTTTTTTTTTCATATGATAGACTACGTATTTATATTCACAGATTGCAATATCAATGCAATCTTGGCCTTAACTGTAATGAACAATATAAGGAAGGAATTGGTCATGATAACAGCACATTACGGGAATAAAATCGCAGCAAATTAGAACACAATATCAATCATCATGAGTAATATTGATTCTAATGACTAGAGGAGATATTACTTATAATTATTAGTATTATATCATTATTTTCTCACAGAGGGTAGAAAAACAAAAAGTGAGGACCAAAATATGTTGGGTTGTTGGTCTCATGAGAAGGGGTGTGATAATTAAAAACAAATTGGACTCTTCTTTCTTCTTTCTTCTTTTTTTTTTTCTTTTTTTCATCTTTTTTTTTCTTTTTGTACTAAAATTAAAGTTTGAAAATCTTTGAACAAAACTTTATTTCACCTTTTTTATTTACCATTAACTAAAAAACTTTTGTTTTCGAAAATAAATTTATTCACCCGGATGAAATTGAGTGTTGACAGAGTTTTGTAGGGTTTGAGTTAAATTCTTGCTTTGGAGAGTGTGGGTGTACTTGGGTCAAAGGACGGTTAAAGCGCATTGGAGAGTTGTCTATGCATTGTACAAATTTTCACATAATGATATTCTTTGGTTGTCATTAAAGAATGGTCATGGTATTTCTCTAGTTCTGGTGTTTCCATGTTATATTCTTATGTGTATTGTTTTTTATCTCATTTATATCTTAATAGGGTGATTATCGAAAATAAAAACGATAATGTTGTGTGGTTAATCATATTACTGAACAATTTTGCATTAAGCATTTTTGTATTATGTTATGTGGTTTAGAAGAGAATTGTGTAGAAAGAGACAGAGAGTGGATGGATTGTGTGTAAAAGAAAGATAAAATGTGAATGCAGTGTGTATGATTAGTGATGAGAGGGGAAAGGAAACTGAGTGGCCACATGGCGCATTCTAAATGAATGAGTGGGGCAAATATGACACTTGACAGTGTGTGAATAAAAAGGATTTTAAAAAGAGAGTTAGAGCATTAAAATGCAAACTGACTACTTGCTCATAATGAAAGATGGACATGAATAAGAAAATACTAGGGTCAGGAAGTAATGTTTTAGGTTCTGAGTTATGGTGTTAGTATATGAAAACATTAAAGAGTAATAAACCCTAGACGTTGACATTGTCATCACCACCGCGAGCTTTGGATGCAGGAATGATAAACCACCATTAACATGCGAACCCCCACAACGAGCAATGCGACACCTCTATAGCTTCGTCATCGTGACAAACGCGAATCGTTGCTACCACTACGAATGCGCCACCTATTGTCTTGAACATGCCACCTATGCAGCATCACCACTGCCCTCATCGGAAGCAAATCAAACCAGATTAGTGAAGCCACCCTGAAAGAGAAAAACCATATAAAGAGTGCCACCACTCGTTGAAGCAGTCTGTTGTCGTGAAGCAAACAACAAAACAGAACAGTGAACCGAAACGCGAACCTTAGAGGACCCAATACCAACATTACGAATCTCGCCAAACCCTACAAATTTGAATTCTTATTTATATACCAAAATTAAAATTAATTTTAATTCAAATGTCACGCATGTCAGCTTCAACCTAGAATGGGCCACCACAGGACCCTGCGAGTTGGCCACAATCACGAGTACAACAACGTCAACCTCCTCCTTTCATGTTATGCAAGTTGCCTCAAATGGTGTCCAAACAAGGCCCCTCAAGGCAAGCTTCTTACTCTTAATGCACAAATACCGACAAACCCCTTTTTCCACCACGAGCCACTAAAGAATGCAGCAGCAGATCCAAAACCTGCATCAATTCTCACTACCAAAGAGAGACTCACAACGAAGAAACACCACAAGATTTGCAAACCATATTGATGCTTGCAAAGCAACACTACTCAAGAGAGATCCCACGAGCACACCTACGCCATAAGTCCACAACCACCACAAACTTGAACTTGCCATGTGCACCTGCGAACGTAAATAGATCGAGAACCAACATAACAAGAGCATCGTCATCGGAGCAACGCACCACCAGATCATATATATGTCGAACATTGTGAAACTAGCGAATCGTTGTCATCACCACCGTGAGCTCTAGATGTAGGAATGAGAAACAACTATAAACGTTGACGTGAACCCCCACAGTGAGCAGCGCGACTCCTCAATAACTTCATCATCATGAAAAACGCAAACTGCTGCTCCCACTGCAAACGGCTATTTGCTGTCGCGAACAAGCCACCTTTGCAACATCACCATTGCCCTCATCGAAAGCAAATCATACCATATCAATGAAGCCACCACGAGAGAGAAAAACCAGATTAAGAGTGCCACCACTCGTTAGAGCAGTCTGTCATAGTGAAACAAACAACAGAACAGAACAGTGAACCCAAATGCAAACCTTAGAGCACCCAATACCAACACTACGAATCTCGCCAAACCAGAAGTAAACAGATGCAAATGGAGATCACCATGGCTTTCCCGTGCATTGCAAGTTTGTCGTCGCAACCACAAACGTGACCAGATTGTCGCAGTGAGTGTCGCATGGACTAGATTGATAAGTGTGCACCAGATTGAGGAAGGAGTTTATGGGGTTTTACTTCTAATCTTGGAAAGGAAAAGGTTTGAAACCCACACTCGAGAAATGAGACAGAAAGAGTGGAAGACCAAATTTAGGGTTAATCAAAATTAGGTTTCAAATTACTCATTAGAATTTTACACATTCATGCAATTAAGAGACCTTAATTAGAAACTAACATGGCTTTGATAACAATTGTTGGTTTATGAAAACATTGAAAGAGCAATAAACCCTACAATCAATCAATTGAGCAGTTCCCAATATTTCAAAAATTCAATGTAGAAGCGTACCTTGTTAGTGGGAACAGAAGATGGACAAAATGGTACCTGGTTTCCCAAGTGTAGAACACTTACTTACTTAATCTCAATTTTTCTAATTTAGCCCCTTTATCAAATTAGAATATTGTTGGCATATACACATTTAATATATCATGACATATATATGCTCTTAGCCATAGATTTAATTAATTAGATCACTTTAATACTTTGGCTAATAATATAATGACCCTAACACATTTAATTATTTATAAATTGTTGACATATGGCCTATAATTAAGAAAGAGAGTGTAAAAGTGAGAATAAGGTGCGAAGGGATGGCAACGGGGCGAGGCGAGGATCGGTTTCGCTATCTCATACCCATCCCCATAGAAAAAATTCATCTCCATCCTCATACTCAAATCCAACGGGTATCAAACTTTTGTCCTACCCCCATCCCTAACCGATAACGGGTATATTCTCGTACCCATACCCGTACTCGTTTCTTACTAATTCAATATTAATTAATTAATTTTTATAAAATAAAAAAATAGGTAAAGAAAACATAATATTATCAAATATTCAATATTAAGAGGAATCTAGTTTCTTTGATACAAATATTTAGAAAGAAATTATGATTGTATACATTTCAATATATAATACCAAATAAAATTTCATGACAACCAAAACATTTATTAAATTTGCAAACATCAATGGAACCAAGTTGATAAAATTTAAAAAATATTAAAAAAATATATAAAAGGAAAACAAATATTCAAATTAAAATATATTTTAAATGTCTATTTACTTTAATTTTTTTAAATTCTAATGAATCTCTTTTTTATACACTAATAAAGGTTATAATAATAAAATTTTAACCTAGATCTTCTATCTTTTGAACTTCAATATATGTTGGATGGTGATAACAAAAATTCATGGCAATTACATTAAATTCTTATATTAATAATAGTAAAATTTTAACCTAGATCTTGTATCTTTCGAACTTCAATATATGTTGGATGGTGATAACAAAAATTCATGGCAATTACATTAAATTCTTATATTATAGTAAATTAAATTTATTTATACAATTGGAGTAACAAAATTATACTATGATTGATAATGAGTTATAAAATAAAAATAATTATATAAAATCCATCAAAATAGTATTATACGTGATAAAAATAAACAACAAATAAAAATATTAAAAAATTCTTAAATGTTTGTCTTATAAATAATTTGAGAGACTACTAAATGAAATCGGACAAAGAAAAACAAATATAATTAAGGGTATGATCAGATGAAAAACACCTTAGAGACCTAAGAAAACTTTGTAAATATCAACATAGTCAATGGTTGAGAAATAACGACAAGTATGTGTGGCAAGCCACGTTTTCACGCCTGCCCGACCTACAATGTGTGGGACGGAACTCAACGGGCAGGGCTGGCCCAGATTGCCATCCCTAGTTTTAACGATTATTAAAAGTTTTTTTGTAACATATTTATTATGTTAAAGAACGACTTATATCTAAATTATTAATTTTTTTCTATATTATTTTTTTCCTTTTGTAATACCTAATTACTTAGTCATTTATAAATTTAAATTTAGAAAATATATTTAATTTTAATTTCTTAAGATAATAATATTTAAAAAATAATATATGTTTATTGATAAGAAAGTATAAAAATAATTGTGATAAAATAATTTTGTCTTAAAAATTTATCAATAAAAAAATATATTTATCATTTTTATATTAAATAATAATATAAATATTCTTATTATCGAATAATCTTCTTCTTTTTAGTATGTAAAAATTAAATTAATTTTATCTAATAAAAAATAACATTAATTATATTTGCATAAAACTTCGTATAGGGTTTTACATAATTATATTTATAATGGATTATATTAAAATATTACATTTCATAATTTATTTCAAAGATTTAAAATATATATTTGTAACAAAAAAGGTTACACTACTTAATCTTAAGATTTTTGTTTTACTTAATAGTTGATTTTAAAGGTTTAGAAAATATATTTGTAATAAAAAATTATACTTTTTAATATTATTATATTGATGTGGAAATGTGTCAAATGGTGTAAACAATTGAAATGCTAGCATGAAACGTGTTTAACACGCCAAAAGGTAAAAGCTAAAAAACTAATTATCTCAAAATATACCACTAATGTTTTATATTGTCATTAAATAGTCTAAAAACATACATTAAACATACTTTGATTAAATAAGTCTAGAAATATGAGTATAGAAAAATATTAAATGAGTTTATCGATGCACTAATTAAACAAGTCTAATAGTACATATTAAAAAGGTTTGTCCATACAATCAATAGGCAAGTATAGAAAAAAAAAACATTAAGCGAGACATTTCATACATTAATTACACAAGTCTAGGAATACTGATTATATTTGTCCAAATACTGATAAGATGACCTTATCAATATACATTACATAAGTTTATTTATACACAAATTAGACAAGTCTATTAATAAAATACGAGTCTATTCATTCGCTAATTCGACGAGTCTTACAATACACTTTAGACAAGTCTGAACAAACACTAATTAGATAACTTTGTTCATACCCTAATTAAACGACTTTAGAAAAATTATTAGATGAATTATTGCATACATTGATTAAATGAGTCTAGGAATACTCATTAAGCAAGTTTGTCTATGCAATGATTAGACGAGTATATCAACAAACACAAGACTAGTTGTCCATACATTGATAAGATGAGTTTAGGAAAATACATTAGATTCTTTTCATACATAGACTAGACAAGTCTATTAATACACGTTAGACAAGTTTGTCCACTCAATGATTAGACAAGTCTTGCAATACACATTAGACAGGCATTAACATACAATTATTAGATGAATATAGCAATACACATTATATGAGTGTGTGTGATGTAGGATTATCTTGTTCCTTTTTAAGATTCATGAATATGGCAATGATTTCTTAAGAAAACTAAGTGAAAATTCCCACTGGACATTAATATAGCATGTTATCTAGATGTGAAGGTTCATTTCACAAAGTTCAAGAGAAGAAGATGATAGATTGATTCAAAGTAAGAAACAAGTAAAAGGCGCATAAATGGCAATAACCCAAGAGTAAAGAAACATAAAATTCGAGACCCATAGAGTGAAAGCAAAGCACAAAATGGAAAGGAGAAAAATGGTTGAATGTGAGAGCACACCATTACAAAGGATAGGCCAAAGCCATGGGTTCTTTTGAAGATAATTGATGGTGCCACTACTTGAGTCTAGGCTCAAGATAAGGCTTAAAATTATTCACTCCCTAGGGTTAGAGGTGTTTAATTATCCAAAATGTTCAACCCTTGTACAAGTGTTAGAGGTCCCCTTAAATAGAAGTTCATAAAGGCCTCTTAGAAAAGACAAATAGTCTCCTAAGGGTTACATTTCAATAAACAAAAACCTAGATTCTAGAAGGTAGGTCACAAGGGTGGAGGCCCATTCTAGAAGCTTCGAGACATCTTGGTGGTGAAGGCATGTGGTAATCCTTTCTAGATGATTAAAGAAAGTCTTGCTACTTCTCTCTCCTCCACATGCGTTGATGAACTCTAAAAGTTCTATTCTTTAACAGAGGTGCTTTAAGTAAAAAACGCTGCTTGGAATCATATATCTCAATATGATTCTACTGCATTGTCATAGTGTAGCCTTTCACAAGTAATTACCCAAGACTTAACAAGTTGTTCTTCATTGAAAGAACATATAATACATCATAGATATAGGCTATTTTTCCTTCCTTTCGTGTGATCAAAACCTTCCCAATTCCCTCTACTAAGATATGACTATTATCTGCAAATATCACACTAATCTTTACACTTGGATTAAGATCAACCAACCAATCTTTGTTCCCAGTCATATGATTGGAACAATCGAAATCTACCAAGGAAACCCATCATCATCACAATTTGTGATGACCGTTAACCGCGTCTGTTTTGAATAAGAACTATCCTCATCTTGCACCAAATGTGCCTCATCCATCTCCTTATTTTTTTTGTTTGCATTGTTATTCTGCCAATACTCATAAGAGTAGTGTCCAAATTTGTCACATTTGTAACAATGGACTTTATTTTTATCAAAGTTTCGTCTTCCTCTTCCCCTATCTTGTTTGCCACCTCTCAATGCTTAAATATGTTTCTACTCAAGACTGTAATCATTGGATTTTTTAGAAAAATTTGTATGTCTTGCTCCAACTCTTCCTCTTCGTGACCTTCCGCGTGATTACCTACCACCAAGTCTCATGTACCTCTGCTGACTTGTTTTGGCTTGAAGGGCTTGATTATCAGTTCTTTCAACATTTCTTCTTTCAGTGACACATTGTTCATGTTCTTCTAATGAATTCTGCATATCCTCCATTGTCATAGCTTCAAGATCCTTCTAGAGCAACCACAATGTGATCAAACTGAGAAGTCAGTGTTTGCATCACTTTTTCAACAATCTTGGAGTCTTCAACCCTTTCATCACAGGCACGTATATCATTAATTAAAACCAACAATCGATTTACTACCGTTTCTTGATCTATCATAACAAGCAATTCATATTATCTTCTCAATGATTGAAGCTTTACATTTTTTATCTTTCCAGATTTTCCATACCCATTACTCAATATGTCCCATGCTTCTTTCGATGTGATAGCCTTCGAAATCGTTTGAAAGATGGTAGCAGAAACACATTGATGTAACAACACCCTTGCTTTACAATCCAACTTCATGTTTTCCTTAAACATAGCCTTTTGTTCATCACATGCATTCTGTAAGACCCGTGGAATTTAATTAATTAAATAAATAAATAATTAATAAATGCGGGTGGGAAAATCATTATGACATTAAATTATGAAGAGTATGATGTGGCAAAGTGCTAGCTCATGTGGTTGAGAGTACTTTGGTTTGTGTGAGAGGACTTGGGTTGGAGTCCTGTTGGAAGGGGGAGCCTTTCATCCATAAATGAAGAACAGTTTTGATGATGTCTACTGATCTAGGATAAAACATAGCTTGGTTCAGTTAGGATATGCATTAGGCAATTAGCTTCTCTTTATCAATTGTATTTCAGGCTTGCTGTGTAACTCTGTATATGATTAGTTCTTTAACTAATGGATTAGCTGTGAGTATTGTTCTAAGTGAAAATATACTCACGATAATCGATTAGGTAAATAGCTAATTGAATTAGTGACAACAAAACCTTTGTATAAAAGCTGTTTTGTAATCTGTTTTGGGTCTGGATTTTTTGGAGAAAGATCACGCAGTCTGCATCTGGGAAAGAGCAATCTGAGAGACACAAGAGCTTCAGAAGATTCTGCAATAACCCAAGCACAGATCCAAGAATGATGAATGGTTGACTCTACCATGATGGATCTTGCTTGATTCAAGGAGCATCAAGTC
>Ga0214542_1004425_pt1 | contig 27857 bp, 8 predicted proteins | sample CNSS1metaG_FD_160096 | JGI IMG/M metagenome (GOLD analysis project Ga0214542, IMG submission 160096) | Root nodule microbial communities from cowpea collected in UCLA plant growth center, Los Angeles, California, USA - CNSS1 | ecosystem: Host-associated > Plants > Roots > Nodule | place: USA...
TATATATATATATATATATATATAAAAAGTAAATTGTATTACTTATTGTGCTTTAAGGGATTAAAGGGTGAAGTTGATATTGTTCTCTTTAAGGAATTAAGAGGTGATTCTAAAGTAGATTAGAGAGCGAAGTTCTTGAAAGTTTGTGATTGAACTGAGTGATGTGACTTATTAAAAAAAATTAATAAATAAAAAATGAGATTATCAAATTATCCCTAATGTTAAAAGTAATATAAAATGTTATATAAATGATTTAGAATAATTTATTTAATTTTTATTGATTGTGTGAATTAATAAAAAATATATTTATAAAAAATAAATAATAAAATTATTTGGTATTAAATTAAATTTGACATTTACCAAATTAATGTTTATGGGAAATAATTTATTTACATTTTATATTTTCTGTTGTTTTGAATAGTAGTCTTTCAAGTATAAAATTTTTGGTTTATTTGATACGAACATATTTTTTTAATTTGATTATGTTTGTTAATAATATAAGTAACGATTTTTAAGAAATTTGTTTTCTTTTGTTTAAATTTTATAGAATTATATATTCTTAACTTTTAAATGTTTAAATGTTTATTGATAATATTTTTTTTTAATTTTATTAATGAATTAAAACTAAAATTATATATATTTATTTCTTACAAAATTAAAATTGGTAAAATCAAGAAACTAAATTATCTAAAAATTTTAAAACAAATAATATTTTCATATGACAAGTAAAAAAATATATATCAAAATTTAAAGACTACCATAAATTAAAATCATTTTTTTAACTATTTCATTAAATAATTAACAAAATATTTGAAAACCAAATTTTATTGAATAATTTAAGATTAAAAGATAAATTTATGTAAAAATTAAAAATTAAACGTACAAATATTTTTTTATACATTAAACACGATTAGAATAAATTCTAAAATTAATTTAAACATTATAATTTTTATTTTGTTTTCCTGATAAGTAGAAAATAATAGTATTGTATGTAGATGTGAAAAAAGAATAAAGATGATGAAGGTAGAAAAGGGAAAAATAAATATATTGAGGATAAAGTGGTAATTTCTTACCCATCACCCTTTAGTCTCTTCAATAGTAGTGGGATGAAATTTTTTAACAATCTCTCTATTCCACGTCTGTCATTCCCTTGCATCACCCTAAAAAGAACAAGGTGCTCACCATCTATGCCTTACTATCCATTCCTTACATCCACTCAAAAGAATAGGACCTCAGTGACAATCACCGACCAACGATACTTCCTAAACACACCCGATTTTATACCCATTACATCCGGTCTGAGCCCAATTGTATGATGAGTTCGGCCCACTCACCTTATATGAAGTAGATAAGTACCAACGATAATATTACCCAAAAAGATCGGCACTAGATCGGTCGATGCCACGCCAAACCATCTGCAACTCTAGGGTGGTTGAGAACGGATCGACAACGGTCCAGGTATAAGAGAAAGGGGAGAGGCATGAGAAAAGACAAGTAAGAAAGGACAAGTTAGATAGAGCACTTCTAGTTACGAGCATTTGTAAAGTTTATTTCATTTCAATAGAAAAAGAATGTTTGGTCTTGTTGTGTGTAACTTGGTTGGTTGTCGGTAGGGTCGCATAAGATCGACCTCATCATGAACACACCTCGATCACACTTCGACAAGAACACTTATTATTCAAAAATCTTTGAAGATAAACGATTTTTAAAAACACGTTAGATAATCTCTTTTTTTTTTTGAAAAAAAAAGTAATTTCAATTTTTTTTTTCATTTCAAATTGCCTAATCGCTCTACTGTACCATTATGGTACCTTAGACTTGCAGATGAGGTAATATGGCTACTAAATAAGGGTAAAAAGGAACATAAACATCATACTTTACTAGTTTAATGCTTACGTAGTGTTTGAATTCAGGAAATGATTTGAAGAAGAGTGAATTGATGAATTTGAAGAGACAAAGTGGATTGTGGTGTTGTTTGAATTAAATGGTTTGAAGGGATAGAAGAAGAGATTTGAAGAAAATTTGTGTGAAAGTTATTCAAATCGAATCGATTCGTGCGATTCGCACTTGTATTGTACAATTCTAGAGCAAAAACAATACGCCTCATGATTCGTATGTGGATAAGCTAAATCATATCATATTGTACGTTTCGCGACCGATAGTTGGTACTCACGGACCTTTATTACTTGTGGGTAGTGAGTAGGAGATATTTTAATTACCCGTTTATAAATGGATGAGGTGCAAGTATCTTACATGCAAATATTTGTTATATGTAAAAAATTAAAATTAAAATTTAATTTATATTTTATTAATTTAAATTTAATTAAAATTAAATTTTAATTTATAATGGGTTAAATTTAATTAACATTAAAATTATATTTAATTTAATTGATATTTTATTTTATATTTGTTATTAATTTTATTTAAATTTTATTTTAAAAATTTATAAAATATATTTTTTTAAAATATGCATAAATATCCATAAATTTTTAAAAAAGTAATATTTTTTAATTGAGTATCGATGAATTTTTAAATTTTCAGTTAGATTCATTAGGATATAAACAATCAGTTTTTTAGTGCCAAAATAAACAATACGAAAAACAAAATTGTTTTATATTTGTGACCCTTATCATCCCTAACTAGACACCATTATATCATTATTGTTTCTTACATCCTTTCAAGTTTCTTCCTACACTCTATCACTTTAATTTGTTTTTTGGAACATAATAAAACACTTTCGGAAATTCTTTTCAAGAAAGCAATCACTCCTCTCAATCATACGGAAATTTCCGGTAACCTTTTGATGGGGTGAGTCAAAATTTGATAGGGTGTAGGAAGCTACAGCCTTATATCATTCGAAACAAAGGCCCAAAGATATAAGCCCGTTAAAACCAGGAAATAAAAAATATGCAGAAGGACACGTTTCTTAATTACTAACCCATAGTTTACCCAATTCATTAAAAAAAAAAAAAACCTCAAGCACGCTTTTTTATTAGTACAATAATAACTATTAATGCATCCTCGAAAAACATTTCTGCAAAACTACATTCAAAAGTTTGTGAAAATTTTCTTTTAATTAATAATATTTTTCTTAAAATTCCGAATCATCGCAACAGAAGAACTTAATATCAAAGCTGGCATTAGTGCCCCAGGGCTACTTGTAAACTATTCATAACAAATTTCTAATGACTTAAAAAATATTAAAGATTTATTAGTTATTAAGCAATTTGTAGAGACTTTATTACAATATTTTCATTCCTTTAAAGTATCAAATACCTTTCATTTTTATTATAATATATTGTCATTTTTATTTTTCTCAAATATATAACTTTTTAGCATTCAAATTTATTTTTTATGTTATTGCAAAGCTTTTCCGATTTGATGTTCTGATAATTCATTAAATATTTTAATCATGTAGCAATAAAATGATAGTCAGGTATAATTTATTTAAGTTAAACAAATAAAATGGTATTAAAAATCAAATATTTTAATTATATAGCAATAAAATGACAGTGGGGTATAATTTATTTAAGTTAAGTAAATAAAATAGTATTAAAAAAATTATAACTGAGTATAATTTTTTTTATCTGAATAGAAACACAATTTCAGAATAATGCTGACTGACACTTGTCTATGGAAAATATATTTTAATACGTAATTAATTTACAACTATCTAAATCAAGCATAGGATTAAATGAAGAAGTAGCTGAATGTTTGGTGTAACTTTAGATGGAAAAGAATATTAAAATTAAAGAAGAAATCTGTAAGTTAGTCGAGAGTTTTTTTTAATACACATGAATTGGCAGTTTAGAGTTAAATAAAGATAAGTAACATATAATATCATTTTGAATCACTTATCTTTAATAAAAATAATAATAAAATTGGGTGAGAAAACATTAATGATTCTACATTAAATATTTAAGTTGTCTATTCATTGAAGAACCCTTTAGACATAAAAGTCAAGTTTTTCAGAAAAAATTAACTCAACAAAAACCAAACTCGTTCTAAGAAGTTGACATGTAGCTGGAGATGTCGGAAGAATCAAGATAAACATGTAGTTTGACCTATTGACTATTCCACAAATATAATCAATGATAATTCTGATGATGATAAATATACTGAAAACATGAAAGAAAAAAAAAGTTACCCTTTTAATAAAGTAATATATTTTTTGTTTGTTTAGTTTTTTTTTATAGAAGTTATTTATGGAAATATGTTATAATTGGTAAAATTAATATGAAACAAGGATAAAAACAACATGTGTATAAGAAGTAAAAGGTAGGACCATGGCTCTTTAATTATATTTCTAACATTTTAGTTTTTTTTTTTGGTATAGTACGTATTCTTTTACTGCTTTCACAAACATTGCAAGAAAAGAGAAGGTTGAAGACAAAAGGTTAGTTCTCTCTCCATGTCAAACAGATGAACCTATTGACTTCTTTCACTAAAAATGGGTCACACAAATTCAATCAATTCCGTAAGAATTATTAAATAAATAACATTCTAGGTGATGATTTTCAAACCTATTTTTCTTAACTCTAACTCATTTAATTGACAATTTTAGTATTTATTTTTCCTAATTATTATAATAAATTTTTTTATTGATTGCAATTAACTGTATTTACTAAATTTACTAAACTAGTTACATTCATTAGTACTGGTGTGGAGATTGATTAGGCCGGTATGAATCAATTGGACCGATGTGGGCCTTTCATTTTATCTCTGGACTTTGAATACCCAACATATGAACACACCTTAGTTAAGCCCGTCAAATTTTAGTCTTATTAGGAAAAAAAAGTTTTAGAGAGCCTTTGAAAACGTTCTTTATTTTTATAAATTTTTATTGAAATTGAAATTTGTCTTCGTTAAAAGTTTAATACAATTTGATTCTAAATTTTAAAAATAAATAAATATAATTATTTTAATTTAGTTGGAATTATTTTTTTTGTGTTTTACTCTTGAACTCGTTTCGAGTATAAGGACCTTGCACATATATAAAACACTCAATTTATCTTGGTTCTCTTCTTTTTGTGGCTTCATCTGCTCAGCAGCCTTTCTATCTCTCCGTTCGGTTGTTCAGATGATCAGGGTATTGTCGATAGTGCTCTGATGCTTAAGTCAGTTCAAGTTCGTTTGAGTGAATGCAATTAATGCTATAATAAATGCGAAGTAAAAGTCCTTACGAACTTACCTTACCATGGGTTCCTATTTATAGTGTTTGACATGGACCTGTGATTAGAGTTTTCTTAATCACGGTCCAATTGCTTCTTAAACTTGATTACTGACCTGTTTTGCTTTAATTTGCAATTATCTGATTACGCCCGCTCGACCGATGGATCCGTGCGTGCTGTCGAAGGCCACCTATTTAGATTATGGCGACAAAATTTCCCTGATAGATTGGATCATCACCGACGTGGTCGTTCGATTACTCAGGTGTTGCGGGCAGATCATGGCAACTTGGATTGTGAGCTTCCTAAAAAGTACTCCGGAGAGATTTTCATATCAACTACCACTGGATATACTGTCTGTAATAGACGATCTTCGACCGCTTATCCTCGAGCTTTCTGGCCGATGGGTCGGCCAGAGGCGTTGATAGGTCATGTAGTACAAAAATGTTTGTAATGCTTGACATATATTATTTATAATATTTGACATATTTCGATTTAAATATAAGACTAACGCTAAATTGAGAAATCAGACTGAAGAATTTTTCATGATGGTTAAGCCATGTGAACTTTATCCGGAGAAGTGATTAGTGAGGAAAAACAAGTTGTGGAAGCATGTGAAATGGAACTGATAGTCAAGACCATAACTTTTGGTGGTGAGTAACAAAGCACCATTTATGTTTATTCATGTGTCTTGGGATAACTAACATGTCTTGCTGAGAAACGTGTGGGACCTAATCTTATGTACTTTATTCCATTTTGATTCCAAATCACAGTGCCAAAACCTTAACTTTTGGTTTTCGTTTAGACAATGATGTCAATTCTAATTACTCTAACCTTCGCACAGATTCTTTTGGTTACCCTCAACTACTGTCGTTATGATGGAAACTCCTCTCATCATAATCAGATTTCAACTGCATTCATTTTTATGTTTTTTCTTTCTTTCTTTTAGAAATTTCTCCATTAACTAAAACAAATATTATAAAATTCACAAGTAACTAAAATCTTATATTTTAGGATTGTTATTGTTGTTGGTCGATAATTTAAAAACCACAAGATGTAACTCTAAGAGCACCAAATACCAATTCAAATTCCTCACATGCCAAGCCATGGATCCCGTACCAACAAAACCACTATTGTGCAGTCGTTTTTCTCGTCCAGACCCAAAACCGCGTCCACCCACGGATTTTCTTTTATTATTTATAACTATATAAATATCTTAAAACTTCATATATTTTCGTAAAGGGTCAACAATATTCAGGTTTGACAAGACTGCTTAACTATAACTTTGTTTTTCCTTTTACCAAAATTTAACTAGTTACATACTTAGAATTTGATGACGATCCTAGCAGTTTAATTAAAATAATAAAATATTGTTTTATATTAAATATATTTTTAATTTTAAATTTAAACGTCAATTTAAAATTCATCTTGTATGAAAATTAGATATATTTTGATTTTCAAACTTTGAAAATAAATTGATGTAATCAATTTTCTTATCGATACTATTTCTTTTTAACTTGTTAAATGATATTTCAAGCTAAAATTTGAGTTGAAACATGTCAAAACAGTATAAACACGCTATCAAGAAACTTGTTTGACACATAACAAAAGAATAACGTAATTGTGTTAAAAAGATCATATTTATTCATTTTTAAAGTCTGATAATAAAAATGTATCAAAGTTTAAGACATAAATAAATTTCAATTTTATATCAAAGTTCAAAGACTAAAAATATATATAACCATACTATTTCTTCATCTATGAGTATTCTTTAAGGAAATTTAACTATTTTGACCTAATAGTCTACTACTAATACGCATCATATGGTTGTATTTTTCTTACCTTCACACGTAGTGTATAGACATATGATTTATACTTCTTTTTTTAGCAAGTTAAAGTTTTGCATTCATAAGTAATGGTATTTCTCATTCTTGATTAATATCAACATATGTTTAATGAATAAAAAATATCATGACATTCCTCGGCATTTTTTAAACAATTATATGGTCGTTAATCCAATTCTATTTAAACCACTAAAATATAGTTCAGTGAAGAGAGATATGAAGTTAAAGTTTATAAGTTAAACATATTATCAAAATGGAAAAGGTTTATATTTAACAAGCTCTACTCTAATAATATTTCATAAGTATGTATTTGCAGATATTGTTCACACATTCGGTTCTAATAATATTTGTCATGCACTAAAACAATTTAAGATATTTTTTCACACATAGTCTGATAATAAATAGTAAGATGTAAACTTTTTCCCAACAGAGAGAAAGGGACAAAAACGAAAACACAACTGTATATAATATGAAAGAGAGAAAGAAGGAAAAATAATATTGTTGACAAGTGGAAAAAACGAAGAGATAAATAAGACTTTCTGAAAAAAATAGATGAAAAAGCCTTAATAAGTAAATGAGACATTTTTCAAAAGAAAAAAAAACTGTTTGTTTAGTATGTATATAATAACATCATTATATAATTACTACATTTTTGTTTATTTAAATAATAATTTGAAATAAAGAAGCAGCTGAGTTAATATATCAATTAATAGTATACATAAAGGAGTAATTAAAATTAAGAATGAATAATAGCATAATGAAGTAAATATTAACTTTAGTTAAATGGGTGACCAACGTGCGTGTTAACTAACCACCGCTTGGGATTCCAAAGATCTATAAAACATGATATGATTGGAGATGGAATTGACGACCCACCTAAAGACTTTAATAAAAAAGGGTTTTCTCTAAGTGACCCATTTTTCTATTTTTTTTTTTTACTTTTTTTCTGCTTACAAAATTATGTGAGTTAATGGACCCCACACGGTTTAAACAAAGTTGGCATCCATGATTCTCTTGGATTCTTCCCGACATGTGTTACCCGTCAAGACCCCACTCATGACTTAACCACTTATCTTTCCGAATATTAACATTATTTTCATCGAGATTTGGGAATTCATTAACATTAGGTTAAGAATTCTTGGTCTTATTTTAAAATATATTTATGGATATTAATCTGAATGTTTTAAAATATATTAAGAAATTTAATATATAAACATTGAAAATTTCATGGTAAACATACAAAAATAAATAAAGTTTCTAAAGTGGTGATTTAGGTGTATATGTATGAGAGTTAAAAGTGGAGGAGTCAAAAAGGTGTAGAATGTGGCTTTATCCAACCACACTTTTGATACTATAACTGCCACAAAAGAAATTCGTTAATTCTTTTCTACAGTCACTGTTTTCTCTGTAATTAACTTTTGTGATCACTTTGATGTGTAGCGCGCCAAATTATTCTTCAACCGCTAAACATTCCTTGCTAAGTATCGTCTTTTTCTTTCTTTTGTTATCAACACAGGTTATTAAAGCGATTCCCTTTGTATCCTTAACCTAGGCATCCATCAAATATTTTCAGTTTTTTTAATAAACACTTTCTACTTCAAATTCATTAATTAGTTTTTTTAGATAAATAAACGTTAATTATTGCTATCAAAAAGATTACTAGGAACTTAAATAGTTAACTTTGTATCCCCTAAATTCATTAGTATGTGTTTTAGTATTAATTTTTTTTAAAGATAGGTGTAGTTGAATAATTTAAAGTTCCATCAAACTCTAAATATAAAGAAATACAAGTGACCTTTTGGGGTGTGGAAGATAAATAATCTAATAATAATTCCAGAAAAAACTCTCGAGAGTATCTTAAATCCATTTAAGGAAATAAAACCAACTACTTAGTTAATATTTGTCCAAAGTCAAATATTGTCATGTCTATTTTGATGCAATGAACCTAACGATCACTTTTAAATTTAGGGTTAAATATGTTTTTTTGTCACTTAACTTTCACTAAATTTTGGAATTAGTCTATTCTGAAATTTTGAATTAATTTAGTACTTCATCTTTCAAAATACGTGAATTTAGTCATTTTAATCAAATTTTGTTAGGTTTATTTGATGTTTCGTACGTATTTCAGAATTATATTTGAGTTGTTTATATTATTTGACACATTTTTGCTTTAATGTTAAATCAAATATCATTATGAAACGCGCTTGAAATGTTAAATAAACTTAACAAAATTCGATTAAAAGTATTAAATCCACGTATTTTGAAAGTTGAAGGACTAAATTGGTTCAAAGTTTCGAAATGAACTAATTGCAAGATTCACTGAAAATTAAGGGACAAAAATATATTTAACCCTTAAATTTATAAGAATGAGATAAATTATTTCATTTTATTTCTGTATTTAAAACTAAATGATATAAGCAATAAAATACCATCATTATACATTTTAAGATGATTTTTTGTGGTGGAGTAAATGTGACTCCTAAGACATTGATGTCCAAACAAATAATAAATCACTTGACTCTCACGTGTTTGTGTTTATGTCTGCAATGAATTTCTTATCCATGCTTGAGCAACATGGGCATTACCATATTTGGTCGGCAAAGTACAATCTCAAATTGCAACCTTAATGGGGAAACTCTCATTCATATTTTTCTTCTTCCATTCCCTTATTTCATAACACATTACAATACTTTGTAGGCTTGCAAAGGGTTCAAACTCATTCCTTCCCAACCATTTCTGCACTCCAAATTGCCAACCAGATCATACCCTTTCTATATGCTCACGATAATGTGGACCCAATGCTTGTGAAAATAATTCACATAATAAATTAATTAAAGGTGTTGGGTATGGTGTGTGATGTCTTTTCCAAATAAATTAATTAAAGATTGTATGGAATATTATGGCTTGCCTTTTCGTTATTTGATTGATTAATAACCATAATTGCTAGTATCATGCCTGAATAAGAAATTATTATGGCTTCATGACATGCCTAAGAAATACAATTATACACTATCACTCTAATAATAATATACACACCTTTTAGAGCGACCGGTATGCTAACTACTAACTAACATTGAATTTTTTATATGGTGATTGAAGGTTATGAAACAAGAAACCTTGTGGACATGGAATTATACTGGATACAAGTAGGAACATGTCTCTTTGCACGCTTCCTAATTGTGTATCATAGCATATGTCACACCCTAATTCATCAACGCCATAAATTAATTATAGAAAGCCATTAGTGGACAGCACAAAGACCAAAAGCTTCTCAAATTATTTAGTTAATCCTTCGAGTGGACAACATATCAAAGAGATCTCTTTTTACCATATTCTAAAGATTCTGTTTAAAGTTTGTTATGTTTGTTATTGTACATATAGGTAGAAATAATCCAAGTGTGAATCAAAATTTTACATTAGGTAAAAAGGACAAAGTTAAACATTAGATAAGAGAAAAGAGCTATAAATCTATTGTCTTAATATTTTTGGTTAAAAGTGGTGTTAGATACCTTATTTGTGTAAGACTAAAACTAATGTCATATATATAGCACAACAATCTCTCAATGACAATCCATATGAAAAAAATATAATCCATCACATACATGTTGCGAACATTGAGCATAGGAATTGTAGAAGACTCGATAATCTTTTAATGACTTTTGTTGGGAATAACAAATAAGAAAATAATCTCTTCAAAAAGAAGTATACCCTTCTAGCAAAAACATACCCAATAACTCTTTGTGGATAAAACTTGAAACCCTTCTTGTGTAAAGTTTTCTTGCAAAAATTGTAAACGTTCCAATGATACAAAACTACTCAAATTTTCTATACATCCAAGAGATCTATTAAGTTATTAAGGTACGGTGACAATTCTAAAAACATCTTTTTATTTTTATAACACTTTTCTACTATTCTATTTTTATATTACTCGATATGAAATTTTAATAAACATCCACTAAAAATCAGCAACTTTGATATTATATTAAAAAAAACATTGAATCATGATGATGCATTGTTTATAAAAAAAAGTTATAACTATATATAATAACAAAACATACTAATAACCAAACAATGAAGAAAACAAAATATTTGATCATATATAATACTTATCATATTTAAAATATCTGAAACACCAAATAACTGATCATCTATAATATTCAAACTATTTAATTATATGTTATTCTAATAAATACTTGGAGCATTATATATAGTCTTGAATAGAAATAGTTATGTCATAACTATCATTTATAATTTTTGTTTCACATATAAGAACTAGATACAACATAATCCAATTAGAAAAATATGAGAGGAGAAATCTATCTCACTGTTCACCAATGAATATGATAAGAAAAGTGTTGAAAACATAAGCAGGGTTTCAAGGTCCTTCCTGTCTGGCATCTTCCCTACCCAGCAAGTTTATTGACCAATTAAGGTGTCCTTGCACCAATGCTTAAATGTGCCGCTTCCTATGCATTCATTCACACACTTCACCATACACACACATAACTATTCTTTTTTTCTACCTAAATGTTTAGGTAAATTGGTTCCGACAACTCACAAGAATTAAAATCAACTCTTTTAATTTACTCAGATTTATTAACTAGAAGAGAGAAACAACCACACTGACTCTTTTTTTTTTTTTTCTTCATGCTGTTAGGTTTATATAGGAGATTTATTGGGAAGATACAAATACCAATGAGACCTGAGTTCAACCACTTAAGACATTGACACCATTCTCAACCTAAAATCTTAAGACAATAGATTTATTGATCTTTATCATTATATAATGTTATACTTTTTTATTTCTAACTAATGTAAAACTTAAACTCATATTTAGATTTTTATCATATATCAGTGTTATTTTGAGTCATTTTGAGAGGTAAAAAAACCGAACATAGGCACAAGTAAAAACTAGGATGGGACATAAAGTTGCGGCGCCTCATTTTATTCCCTTTGGATTTGGCTTTTTTATCATCAACTGGATTTTCCTGTTCTCTTTCTTCAAAGTGAAAAAATATGCATGTGAATAATTAGTAGGTGAAGAATATGATAAGTCATCAACGAATTAACTAATTTTTACCCTCATCATTTGTTTAACAGCTACCGGTTGTTGTCTTGTAGGTTGGAAACGTACGTACACGTGTCTTGTAGAAGAGTGGATTTGTTACATTATAATAAGATTTAGGGTACCCTACGAACTGGAACAAAAATGTCACCGATGTTCCTACAAATTGCTGGGTTAGGGTCTTGATTAAGTCAAATGGAAGCCCCTTGCTTTCCTTAAGGTAGGACTTTGTTGTTTGAAAGGGGTCCATCGCCTTTCTTTGGACAAATATAGGTGGGAAAGTTTGGTTACCAGCTCCTTTTTCTGACCAATGAAACTATAATAATATTCCTTCACCAGTAATTGATATATTAACAAGCTCATGGAAGCAGACAAAGATTGAAGGGAATAATGTCTCTTAATTAGGCTTTTGTATGTAACTGTTAGCTAGCTTATTAGGTTATTTTGTATCTGCTATCTCTCTGTACCAACTGTTTCTAGTCTTTTTTATAAAACATGAAAAAAAAAAAAAAGTTATGGGGTAATAGTATTCTAAGCACGTGGAGATACTTAAGAAGTCAAAGATGAGTGTGCATTGAGATGTTTCATAAATACATATTTTCTTTCATATACTAGGTTTGTCAAAAAGGGCATGCTGAAAAATTAAGTTGCTTTCTGTTTTTGTAAAGATTGATTCTGAATGAGTCGCATGCATGATGCACACCAAAATGCAAGTCAAGAAAAGAGTTATCGATAACAAGCACGCTTAGCGATTTGAATTATACACGATTACCGTTCAAGAAATGCAAGGGAAACAAGATGATCTTATCCTTCTATATTGCTTGATTTTCCTCTCCTCTCTCCTTTGCTTTTTCTATAACAAAATCAAACGTAACAAATATAGATCATCAAAGAAACTTGTTATTTTGTTAATATAGTATAGTGTAGTGCTTACAAGTGTTATAAGACAATAATATATTGTTAGATCTTTCGAGAGAGGATCATTAGGGAGATACAACACCAATGAACATGAGCTCAATCCACATATAAGAAATTGACACCACTTTTAACTCAAAATCTTAAAACGATGAGTTTATGGGCTTTGTTCTTATATGGTGCTCAACTTTTTCATTTTTACTCAATGTGAGACTTAGACTCACACTTGGATTCTCAATAAATATATATATATATATATATATATATATATATATATATATATATATATATATATATATATTCTAAATGATGACAATGAATAATATCTTATTTTAACAAACTAATATATTAATTTGTTCTAAACTTGTTAATAAAATAAAATCCAACATTATCTTATATGGAACTCGTACTGATAAGTGTTTCACTCTCATAAGGACCATACTCACCATAACAAAAGAAAATGGGTTTATAACAAATCAAGTTTGAGCTACCTACGAGATACATTAGAGGAAGTGTTTATACTTTAGTAAAGAAGAATTAAAAATGTAAGGTTATGTAAACATAGATTTTGGAGGTGAAGTTGATAATGGAAGAAGAACCATTAGTTACATTTTTGTTATTACTGTACACTACAAGAAAGTATAAATGTAGCTTTCAAATATTAATGTTGGCTAAATTATGACACTACTAAAGTTGGCTAAAGGACTCTATCACAATGCAAAAAACATTCGTTTTTCAATGTTAAAAGGGATAAAATTATTTTTAACCTTTTTAATAAATAAATATTTGGGTTCATATTGATTTAGTAATAGTTTAGTTTGCATTAATTCCGCATAATGTTAGACATCAATAGACTTAACTCTAACACCATACGAAAAAAAAAATTAAGTGTAAAATTAATTTTACGTTTTTTCAATAAATAAATATTTGTACTAGTATCGTATAAGTACGAAGTTAATTAATATTAACTAAAATAAATACGATTAGCGTTAATTTAGTGAACTCTAACAAAAATAAATAAGTTTAATAACGACTAAACTAACCCTAACTTAAAAGAAATAAAACAAACATAAACTTAACCGAAGTTCATTTAAATAAATATAAATATTAAAAGTAAATAAAATTAGTCAACTTAAATAAATACTAACAATAAATACATGAAGAGTGAAAAAAAATATTTTTTAATTTATTTAAATTGTGAATTTAGAGACATGATTAGCTGAGCTCAATTATTTTGAGTATTGTAAATATAATTACTTAAAATGTATGTTATTTCCTAAGAGTGTATCTAGTTCTTAGGCATTAATTATGAAAAACAAAACCTTATCATCGCATTCATACATTGATTATTTACTCTTTTTCTTGCGTTCACAGTTGAAAAAAGGGAAGATTTTTTTAATCTTTCTCATTCAGATTTTTAAGGGTAGGCACGTCGTTAAATAGCAGGTTGAAAATTTAATAGAATAATGAATCAATTCTGAGTTATTTTTTTATATATTAAGTGGGGATTAATCTAGTTCAAGATAGAAAACTTTATTGAATAGAAAAATCAACGTAGTGGGTTTTTCCTTTCATCAACGTAGAATGAACTATTTTATTTAAACTAGCAAACAAAAATTCTCTCGAAGTTCCAAGTGTGAGTTAGAAGAAACGTACCTAATTGGAAACTTATATAATTGTTTAATGTGATTATACGAATTAACTTTGAAATCCTTAATAAACTTCAATTTAACTCCAGTGACTAGTCTGTTCAGGCAGCTGCTAGTATATTATTATGGACATAGATGAAAAATTTGTCAATATTTTTGGCAAAAAGTATTATTCCTAACTCAGCTGCTGAAAAAGTCAAGCGAAACAAAAAGTTACAATGATATATGCAAATTCAGTAACATTGTCCATGGATTTAGGGTACAAAAAACTATTGAAATTTTGAAGGAGTTTCCATTTCAGAATATAAATGATAGAACACGATATTACATTTTTAGATGGGAAGATATTTTCACATCCAATAATAATTATAATAGTAAGGGTTAAATATGTTTTTAGTTCTTTTAGTTTAAGTGAAATTTAAAATTAGTCCCTTTTCAAAAAATTTGACCAATTTAGTCATTCATCTTTAAAAATACGTAAATTTAGTCCTTTTAACCAATTTTTTTTAAAGTTTATCTGACGTTTCAAGCATATTTCATGATAGTTTTTGAATTGTTTACACCGTTTGATACATTTTAGCTTCAATGTTAACTCAAATATTATCATAAAATGCGTCTAAAACATCAAATAAACTTAACAAAATTTGATAAGAATGATTAAATCCACACATTTTTAAAGATAAAAAACTAAATTGATATAAAGTTTCGAAGATGAATTAATTCCAAAATACACTCAAACTTGAAAACCAAAAACATATTTAACCCTAATAATAATAAAAAAAAAGCCACTTAACAACTTACAAATGATTTTAATGATATAATAATATATATTAACATTTTAAGTTAATTAAAATACTAACATACTAATTGTTTAGTGATTGTTTTAAATTAGTGGTGTTAAAATATCAATAGCAGTTACTACATAAATGTACATATTGACTAAGAGATACCTTGAAGAGAAAAAAATAGATAATGATATTAATAAATTGGAGATGCGATATAAATGTTGTTGTCCTGAAGATATGAATGAGTCCTACCAATAGACTCAGCCTGAATTTATTACAACTCTACAACATTTCGGGAGACTTCTAGTTTTACGCAAATTTCTTTTTTTTTTTTCAAAGGGAAAAAGACATGATTTGAGTATAATTGGTTTTCCTAAGTTAAATGTCATGTTCATTCTCGTTATTATTATTGTTGTAAATTGTTTTCCACGGTTACTACGGTCACTTTCAAACATTTTGTGTTACCCAATAGTATGCAAAATGGCCAGAAAAGCATAGTAATAGACGTGAAGAGGACGTGTCTGTGATAGTAGCTTCTTGTTCCCGCTTTTACTGCTCCTTTTTTCTTCCCGGCACTACTACTATCCCTTTCCCTTTCTCTTTTTCCCATCACACACACACACATACAATTGAAAATCAAAATACCACTGCCACTGCTACTAGGATTTTGCCTCTCTTTGCCTTTTGGCTTTTTATGTGCATTTCTTTTCTTCCCACAAAACCCAACAACAGTGACATCGACCACTTCTTATAAAACACCTTGTTCCTTCACACATAACACTCCTAACTCTCTCTCTCCATTTTCCTTTCCTCTTTCAAAACGCAGATATTTATATAATTATCCAAATTGGGAACCTGAGAGCATGGACAACCAGCGTAGCCCTCTTATAACTTGGGCTTACTACTTCCAGGGAAAGGTACCTACTTTCTTTTACCCTTTAACTATACACACTTCAATGTATCATCAGCCTTAAAACAAGTTAATGGGGGCTCATAATTGTTTGAATTTCAGCACTAATTTTCCCTGTTGTTTGTGTACAGTCAATGGAGGAGCTGAGACAGTCTGTGATATGCACAACGGTGGAGCTTGAACAGACCAGGGCTGCAGTGCAAGAAGAGCTCAGAAAGAGAGATGAACAACTACTGAACCTAAAGGAACTGCTGAGCAAAACCATGAGAGAGAGAGATGAAGCGCAGGAGAAATGCCGGAGACTGCTCTTGGAGAAGATAGTTTTCCAACACCAACAACAAGCAGCTCCTGTGTCTGGGATTTCTAGCATTGAGGATGAGCCGAGAAGAGGAATTGACTCCAACAATGGCCTCTCATCATCGGATTGTGAAGAGAGCATTGTTTCCTCTCCGGTCATTGACCATCATCTCTCTCAACAACAACAACATCAACATCAACATCAACCCCAGTTACAACCACAATCCATGATTGAGCTAACACCAGACAAACCATTACCAGAAAAGGGGAAGCTCTTGCAAGCAGTCATGAAAGCCGGTCCTCTCCTTCAGACCCTTCTCCTTGCAGGACCTCTTCCCCAATGGAGACACCCTCCCCCACCACTTGAGTCCTTTGAGATTCCCCCTGTCACCATACCCTCACCACCACCACCACAATCACAATCACAACCACACCTCCTCCACCATGATTCCTTTCTTAACATTGACGGTAGCAGCACCACAGCCAACTGCGGAAGGGTTAGTCGGAAAAGGGTTTTCTGTGATGGCTCTGATTCTCCCACCGAGACCAAGTACCAGAGGCTTCTACTTCACTGACTTACTTCCCACAAGTCGGATTCACATATTTAGTTTCTAATTTATATATATATATATATAAATATATATATATATATATATATATATATATATATATATATATATATATATATATATGCGCGCAAGTTTTAGGATTAGAGGGTAAGAGTAACAAGCTTCTGTACAGTGGTTGTTCACTTGTTCTAGGACAGAACACAAGTTATCGGGATTTAACTCATTGAGAGAGAAGACAAGGATGATGAAGAAGAAGTGCTTGGTTTTGGTGAAGATTTGTCCTTGGCATTTTCAACTCTTTTGCTTCCTAGGGGCCTATATTTGATTTCTTTTAAATTATTACTATCATGTAACAAAGATACTGTAGTCCAACAAGCATTTAGTTTGAGTGTGTGTGGGTGTGAAGTGAGATTGATTGATCTCTGTAAGATCACATCAACAATTAAGAGAAATGGTGTGGAGTTGGTGGGTTGTGGAGATTAGTGTGTCCAACGACCAAAGGGAAGGTTTTTGAGTTCTGCTTGTCGGGTTGGGTGGACCCATAATTTAGGAACACAGGATCTGTTACTGGTGTGGTGTATCATTATGTTAAGCCTTTGTTAGGGTTGTTATCATTATGCAGGTCTAATCTTGTGCTTTTCCAAATACCCTTTATCATTATATTAGTTAAGTCCGTGTTTGGCATCTAAACTTGTTTTAACTTACATGCTTCTATAGTCTTAATTTGAGTTCACAAATATCTGTTCTGTACATGAGCAGAAAATGTTGACTACTATCATGCTCAATGAAAGCATGGCAATTGGGGTCGAAAAAAGAGAGATTCTGCAGACAAACGTAACATGCTGCATTATGGTATAAAAAAGGGGTTGAATTATATTGTGCGCAAAAGAAAAGGTTAAATTATATACCAAGAACATTTCTTATTTATGTAGCAGCAGGTTCCTTGTCCCTCACTTTCTTCCCGTGCCATACATCTCTTTTCTAAAAAAGAACCAGTTACATTTTAATTTTGTCCAACATGTACAGTTCTATATATAAATAAAAATTCATACATAAACAAAAGACAGAAAAATATGAATCTGGTCGAAAAATAATATAAGAATATTCTGCATGTTCTTTCTAGAAAACTCATATTGTTACTGAGGTGTCTTGGCCACACTGTTGGAAAAATCTTGTAACTGAACTGTGCCTGAGCTGTTGTCTTAATCACTGTTACAGCCTAAGGAATGGGTGCAAACTTTTAGCATTACTTTCCTAAAATTGATTATTTTCTCATTGATTGTTTCAGTGTTAATTTTAGCATAACGTAATTTACAATTAAGCACACCAAGATAAAATAGTTAGAGTCTCAATTCCGAGTCTTAAAAGTGCAACCACATGACAAACTTTACTACTGTGCTGAGTTGAATTTTTGAGGTGCCTGATATGGAAAAAAGAATTGTGAATTCGTCCATCCATTTTTCTTAACCCTTTAATCAACCGCTCACACACCGTTTTCCCTCGTCAGTGTGAACCAATTTATGCATGTAACACCAGCTAGTGAAATGTTTAAATATACATTTTGTTCCATACAAGTACAAAGACAATCCTCGACTTTATACATTCTAGACGAGTCCATCTCGACCTTCTAAGATGGTATATGTTTGACTCATAAGTTGATAGTCATTAGTATTTATTATCATATGATACATCAGGCTGATTTTGGAATCGAAGTATCTTCTGCAGACACATCTTCCATTATAGAGTTCGAGGACGAATATCTTTGGAGTTGGAAAGTACATATCCCTTAAAATTGTGATACTTGAAGCATCTTAGAAGATTTTATGGGATCTAGTTGAGTCCCATAAAAACAACATTGTAGGTAATAAGTTTGAGTGGTATGTTACATTACATAGTATTAAGGTAATGTACTAGAGTGATTTTTTTTTTTTTTTGCAATATTGAAGAGCTTAAGTTTTTGACCTCTGATGATTGTGATTTTGAGTGGAAAGAAAGAAATTAAGAATGTGTTACTTTCAATATAGCTAGCTAGCAATGATTTTAAGCGTTGCGACAATGTATATCCTTTGGAGAGATGGAAAAAACGCGCTAAGGCACATTGTGGACAGTGAAGTAAGGCGCAAATGGCGCCACTCATGCATCACTAAACAACACAAACCTTCACACTTCGGTCAATCAATGAGGAACTAATCTGCCATACAAACACAACTAACTTGGACCTAAGTTTGACATTGAGAAATCCAGGTCCATGCAGAGGCCCAATCTACAGGCCCACTTACCAGCTTGCATTCAAAAGGATTCTGAATTAAAAATAAAAGATAAAAGTATGGAAAAAGGGAATAGAGATGATGAGTGAAGTGAAGTGTGGTGTAGGTTAGGTTACTCCAGGGAACGCGGAGGCTTGAATATTTGGTTGATTTTATAAACCAAATTGTTCAAAATATTAGGCAGAGTTCCACGTTGAGTCAATTTTTTTCTCTTCTCACTCAAGTCCATCGACATTGCCACGTCACATTCGGTCTTCAATGCAAACACATTAAATTATGCAAATTTTATTTAAACTTAATTGAAGTAAATGAATATCTTCTTCCAAGGGTTCATATGTTGTTATAAGATATTTCCTTTTTTCTCCTTCGTAAATTCCTAATGATATCTCCCTTCACATTAATTTGTAACTTTGTTGGGGAGATAATTATACGCCTACTTTTAACTTGGCATCCTAATTTACATAAAATCATAAATAGTCTATAGGTTAAAATACTCCATTGGTCAATGTTTTTGTTGAAAAATCTCAAATAGGTCCTAAGATTTTTTTTTTTTAATTTCAATGAGGTCCATATTTTTGAAAATGTGTAACAATTAGGCTCATTCCGTTAGTATGGTGGTAACGGTGTTAAAGATATGTCACGTGTCAGCTTCTCATTTCTTTGAATTTTGAATTTTTTTTAATTTTTTTAATTTTTTTTTTTGAAAATTATTCATGCCTGTGTCACATCAATATTGTGCCACGTGTCAAGTCAGTAAGGTAACACGTGTCAAGTCATTGTTTGAATCTCAATTTGGTCCACATATTTGTTATTTTAATTATATTTCAGTCCATTTTTTTTAATTTTCAATTTCATCCTCTCCAAATTGAGATTAAATTTAACTTTTATATAAATTTTATAATGATATTTTTATTAAACATTTTAATAATATTAAGTTTATTTTATATTTTGTTTTAAAATTTTAGGGTTAAGTATGTTTTTAGTCCCTAAACTTTGGTCAAAAATTGAAATTCGTCCCTGGTCGAAACTTTAATAAATTTTGGTCCCTAAAATTTAAAAAGGAATGAATATAGTCTTTTTAACCCAATTATGTTAACTTTTTTCAACATGTCGAATGTGTTTAATGTTAATATTGGAGTTGTTTATTCCGTTTGACACATTCTCGGCTCAATATTTACTGAGAAATGCGTTCGAAACTTAAAAAAAAGTTAACAAAATTGGGTTAAAAGGACTATATTCATTCATTTTTAAAGTTTAGGGACCAAAATTTATCCAAATTTTGGCTAGGGACGAATTCCAATTTGGGGTCAAAGTTTAGGGACTAAAAACATACTTAACCCAAAATTTTAAAATATTTATTTTAACTTGTTACAAAATTGTTTTAAATAATTTATATACAAATATTAGAGTTGGTTTAAAATTAACAATTTTATAAATTTAAATATAAAATTTTAAAACAATTTTGTAGAAAGTTAAAATAAATATATTTAAAAAAATTTCAAAAATGGACTGAAATGTAATAAAAATAACAAATATATGGACCAAATTGAGATTCAGACAATAATTTGACACGTGTCACCTTACTGACTTGACACATGGCACAATATTGACGTGACACGTGGCATGAATAATTTTCAAAAAAAGTTTTAAAAAATTTAAAAAAAAAATTTAAAAAATTTAAAAAATTTTAAAAAAATTCAAAAAAATGTGGAGCTGACACGTGGCACATCTTTAACACCATTAACTATATACTAACGGAATGGCATAATTGTTACACATTTTAAAAAATATGGACCTAATTGAGACTAAAAAAAATCTTAGGACCTATATGAGATTTTTCAACAAAAACATGGACCAAAACCTAGTCTATATTTTAAAACTCATCCATCAATCTAACCCATTAAGGCTTACTTAGTAATGGGATTGTGGATAATTTCTATGGAGCTTTTAGTTCAATCTCCATTACAGTCGTCGTACACACACATACAAAAATAGTTAATTTAATCTTCAAAATTATGTATTGATTAATTTATTATCTAACCTCATTAAATAAAATCAAGTTAAATCTTGAATTTCGTAACAAATTAACGGGATCCCAGGCATTAGAAACTAAATTAATTGACACACACTGAAGTTAAAAGAATCAAATTAATTGATACTTAACTAATTTAGTATTAAAACTCAAACTAATAAGATATTATGTTAAACATTAAATTATTACGCTCACATTTAAAAAAAAAAAAAAAAAACCACAAAAAAAATAAAATAAAAAAAAAAAAAAAACCAACCACATAACCATGGAACTAGACAAAAAAAACAAGCTGCCCAACTAACTTAAGGCCCAACTCATATAGTCTGTTCGAAACTAGGAAACTAAAGCCCTATGAATATAATTTGGCAATTACTTCTTGCACCGCATATTGTTTTCCTACACCTCATTATTTTGAAATTTATTTATTGAAACACAATAAATAATTCTGATTATTTTTTGGAAGTCAATCATTACTTCCTTTTAAAAAAAAAATTGATGGGGTGGGAGATGAAATTTACGAGGGAGGAAGCAATTGCCATATAATTTACATGCTCCATAAGAAAGTTATAGTGATGTTAGGGTAATCTTTTTCACATTTCTTTTTAGGGTTAAATATGTTTTTCTCCCTCAAGTTTCAGCGAAAATTGGAATTAGTTCTTCTTCAAAACTTTTGACCAATTTAGTCATTCATCTTTCAAAATGCGTGAATTTAATCCTTTTAACAAAATTTTGTTAAGTTTTTTTGACGTTTCAAGCGCATTTCATGATAGTATTTAAATTATTTATACTGTTTGACAAATTTTTGTTTTAATGTTAACTTAAATACTATCCTGAAATGTGCTTGAAACGTCAAATAAACTTAACAAAATTTGGTTAAAATGACTAAATTCACGCATTTTAAAAGATGAAGGACTAAATTGGTATAAAGTTTTGATGAGAGACTAATTCCAAAATTTACTAAAACCTAAGGGACCAAAAATATATTTAACCCTTCTTTTTAAGGGAGAAAGAAAATTAAAATAAATTTTTTATGAGTTAATTCGTAAGAACTTTCTCACGTAATATTTCTTTTAAAATTTTTAATAAGTTAATTTTAATTTATAAAATAGTTATTTTATTTTTCTTTTTTTATAATAGTGTTTATACAAAAACTCCAAACCGTTATTTGGTTCATACAAAAACGATCCATGAGAAATTTGGGAGAGAAAATCGATAAAATATCTTCTTTTTTTCTCTAGATTAAATTACGTATTTTTCCTTTACTTTTTCTCCCTCGTTCGAGAACATAGAAATTTCAAACTCTAAGTAACTATCGTGGAATCCTTTAATGATTCAAATGACAATAACTTAACTTTATCAAAAAAATAATTTTATACCACTTCTAACAACTGCCATCTCAATTGTATAATAAAGCTCAACATAGACTAAATCTTCTTTTCAAATCTTCAAACTTCACCTTTCAAAATTCTGAGAGTACTTGAACTCTTCTTCAATCGGTCTTAAAAGCATTTAAAATTCTACTCCGTATATCTTTTTTTCCTTAAATGTTCCTTCCAAGTTCCATCATTAACAAAATATTATACTTCTTTTTTGGCCAAGTACCATTAATGCAGTTATCCTTACTTCAAGAGCTGAACTTGTCATTAAATTAGTTATCACGAAAAATCCACAGAAAGAGACACAGAAGTTATGAAGAAGTGAAAGAAAATGAAATGCATTTTCATTCTGTGCCTCTGTATGAGATTGGATTAAATGTTTGACGGTGGTATTAAATTTGGTGCCTGTGGATAAGGCAATAAGGTATTAACTCTAAGGAACCGAACAAGGGCCTTATTATTTTTCACTATCCTCTGCGTATGTGGTCTAGAAAACAGTTGTAAAATGTTGTATACTGATATTGTGCAGATAGAATTTTGTTTAATGGCGAAAAAGTTGGTGCTTGCTGAGACGTAGTGAATGTTGCATTGCAATTAATCAGTTTACCCTTGTTGAAGGGAAGAAGCATATCCATTTTGTTGTCACGAGCCATCAGGTTCCTATCTCTGTCTTAGACACTTACACGCTGTTCCTTGGTAGGTTTAGTTGCCTTCAACGTGGGCAACTAGAATGATGGCTACAGCACTTTCTACTTGCAAGTTGCCCCTCAGTATAACAACATTTAATGTCCCTCACCTAAGCAAAAGTTGGCCCCTCAATATAACAAGAGATCAATTTTCTGTAAATTTAAGGAGGAAATATAGACGAGGACGAACCTCCGATCATTATTGTGATCGAACGCTTACCACTAGGTCAAAAACTATAATCATCAGTCATGGTGCAACTCTTTTTACTTAAGAGTGTAACATAAGCTCAAGCACCATGATTTATTTGATTGTGATCCGGTCTACTTGGTCTCTATCACGGAATAATTGATACCACTTACAATATTATTGTCACGAAAATCCTTTAAAACGAGTAATTTCCTTATTTGATTTGTAGGTCTTAGTTAACCATACTTCTGTTTTAATCTAACTTCAATTCTAGAGTTTGTGTGCCTTCGTGATTTGGGCATTGACATATCCAACATTTAATGCTACGCAAGCAGGAAATTCAAAGTTGAGTTTGGTTTAGTGAAGTTGAAAAATGCGAGAGAACTTTTAGCTGTGGCAGTTACCGTACGTTGTTACTGATGTATTAATATGACCTAAAAAGTGAAAATTGAGTAAAGAATGAAGAGGAATATGCAACAACAACCACTGATCCTGTTTCATAGTCCTACTTTGCTCGTTATGACATAGACAGAATATTAACATATTCGTTTCATTCTTACACGAATAATTACCTTTACAGTATATTAGTTTGATGACTGTCAGTGTACAATCTAGAATCAGAGCTTGTGATAAATGTCCATTTGTTGATGAAAAAGTGTGCTGTGTTATCCATGTGGAGTTACTGATACTTATATGCATAAACCAATTTCATCGGCAGACATTTTCGTTGTCACAATAAATATTCCTTCTCTACGATGAGGTATCTTTTGCAGGGACTAGGAAACAATGTCTGCATCAGGCTTTTTCATAAAGCCTATCCTTTTACACGTCTACACTCAAACCAGTTTTTTTTTTAAGAGATTTTATAAACTTAACTTAAACTTATAAAATTCACATATACTATTTAAAATCGAAAGATATACATTTTGAATTTGAAATTAATGAATGGTCCAATAATAATTCGATAAATGACACAATAGATCTTACACAATCAAAAGAATTAAGATTTATTTATTGAAAGTCTCACATCGACTAAAAATAAGGTCAATTCACAATATATAAGTAGGTGTAATTCTTATTTTACAATTAGATTTTGTATGGTTGAATTAGGTTTAAAATCCACTTCTAAGTATCAGTCTTATGCATTAGTAAGGTATTTTGAAATTCAAACGGTATGAAGTATGATGGTGAAAGCATGCAGCTTAATTTAGCGGTGTTTAATGGTAACAGTAGTTGTGCAGGTACAGAGAGGAACAAAGTAGGTAAGGGAAGTGAAACCAATTTGCCCCATCCAGAAACTAAAGTGAAAGCTTGGAATGCAAAATAAAGAATGGCCCACGATATTCATGAAAATTCGTTACCAGTGCAACTTTTCATAGATCTTCGTAAAATAAAGCACAGAGAGAAGATGAAACAAAAGCAAGTCAAAAACTGTTTTTAAGTTGTCATTGACAAGGGCCATTGCTATGTGATGACAAGTGTTGCTTTTCTTTATTCTTTCTTTTTCTTTTCTTTCACAAGTTTTGCACTTTGTTCTGCAATATTCTCAGATCATTCATGCTATGTTACCATTGTTTTGCACTTTGTACTTTCATTGTTGCAGATTCATATTTTCTGCTAACTAAACATTAACATGGGTTGCTTACCCTCAAAGAAATAATAAGTGATAAAGAAAAATTTGTGTGATGTATTTATATGTTTCTTGAATCTATAGATGAATAAATATAAATATATTAAAATATTATGTTATCCTTTAATTTTTTTAAATAATTAATTATTATATCATATTAGTATATTCAAACTCTGCAGTAAAAATAATATTTTTAGAAATATTGATTCAGAATACCTTGAACACTTGTTTCTAATGTACGTATATATCTTAGTATTTCAAATTAAGTATCCGAGTATTTCAGATCAAATAGGTATGAAGACATTCATAAAATGTTTATAAATATACTTACGAATTATCTATTAAAATCTTGAAATCCACACCACAAAAATAGTGTTATGATGCAAAAATAGATGGTCTATGATCTGATAATTGACTCGGGTGACCTTGCCCACTAGAGTACAATTATATGCAATTATAATGTTTTATTTTTACATATACACATACACATGTCCCATACCCCAAATTAAATATGATAAGACAAAGTTTAGTAACCTCATTGGCATAGATGAATAAGCTCAAAAGTAACAGTTTAAAAACTTAGGCTAAAGTATTTTATGAAATAATCCTTATAACTTTACTGAAATTTTGATTGTTAAGTTCTTAAAACTTGCAACAAAATATCAACAGTTTATTAATAATTAAACACTTTTAAAAATAAATGTCATTGACACAATAACTTAGTACTAGAATAACTTTTTATACATTTCCTGGTTACAAAAATAAAATAAAAAATCCTAGACTAATTTCACAAACACTGTAACTCCTGGTACTAGAATTATAATGTGTCAAGGCAATGTTAAGGTTAACGGTCGTTCAAATTTAGGAAAAAAAAAAAAATATATATATATATATATATAATGTTTAACTTAATAAATTTAAATGGCTATTAATTAAGAAACTGGTGCAACTACATAGACAAATATATTACTTAATCAAGCACTTAAATATTGTTTAAATAGTTTTTAGCACCTAAGAAATTGTATAGAAAATTAAATAGTAATATTGGTTTAAAGTGTGGGTATAACATTGAACTCGTTAAACATACTAACTGAAAAATATTTGGTTTAGTTTTTAGTTTGAAAAATAGGAATAAAACGAAAATGTTTATTTTATCCAAATATAATATCATATGTCTTTGTCTTTAAGTTAATTGATAATTAACCGACATTTATAAGTATGACTTTTGAAGGATTGTTTTACCGTTTAATTGCATTACAATTTATATTTGTCATTATATGCTTTATAGTTATGAAAAACATAATAATAAATCTGCACAGTAAATTTAATATTATAATATTATATAATTATTTGTAATTGTGATAATAAAATTATATTGTAAATATGGCAGTAATTATGCAGAACCAAGAAGATTTCTATTTAACAAATTTTCACTTATCAATAATTTTGTAAGAAATTTTTTTAAACTTTATAGTAATAAAATCTGGAAAAAACGATTGAAAATAAATTTTGAAATAGTGAATTACTTTTTTTTTTCGAATCTTATGTTAAACTAAAGTCAAATAAAAAATATAATTTTCTTATATTTGGAATTGAAACAAATGATCATAAAGTAAAGTTGATTAAAATATAGTTGAAGCAAGATGAAGATACTTTGGAGACAATATTTAGAAAAAACCAAAACAGAGACATTAATGTTGGTATGGATCCGTGCAACCGCGGAGGTTCATCACATGAATCATGGGAGCGGGTGCTATTAGGTTTGCTAATATTAGTCTGAATTCATTGTTTTAGGTACTTTGAAAATTTTAATGGGTGGGTTATGGGTTTTTGTATTATTAACAATTTTGTAATTTTAATTATTTAATTTATTAATTAATTTTTTTAATATGATACATTGAAAAATTATATATTCAATTATTATGTTATATTTAATAATTATAATTTAGTTTTTAAGTCTTAAGCATAAGTTATACTTTTATTATATATTTTACATAATTTATCCTGGTGGCTCGACCCGCCACGGGTTGATCATTTAGTGAGTCAACCCAACCTGATTCACTTATTAGTGAGCCCAAAAAATTTAACTCGACCCGACCCATCTTGACGAGTTAAGCAGCTCGGCTCACGGACTCATTTAATTAAAAAAGCTACAATTTTTTTTTTGGTCAAAACTAAATTATAACTATAATTAAAATCTAAATAAACTTTAATACAAACTAAAATAAAAAAATATCAAATTATTTGTGTTGGCTATAAAAATAACCTAACATGACCCAAATATAAAATCCAACTTAACAAAAAATACTTGTATGACCCTTTATTTGCGGGTTGGTGAGCCAACCCGACTTGTAAGGCCCCATTTCTTTTCTGCTCTAGAGTTGGTGGGCTGCCCTTGTAAGTGGGCCTAAAGGTTGGCCCAACGTATATAAACCCTGCTATGTTGCCCTAATCCCATCTCACACTCACTCTTTCAG
>Ga0214542_1004426_pt1 | contig 27852 bp, 23 predicted proteins | sample CNSS1metaG_FD_160096 | JGI IMG/M metagenome (GOLD analysis project Ga0214542, IMG submission 160096) | Root nodule microbial communities from cowpea collected in UCLA plant growth center, Los Angeles, California, USA - CNSS1 | ecosystem: Host-associated > Plants > Roots > Nodule | place: USA...
AATAATAAGTCAAACAATGAGTAGTTCAATTGATAAAATTGGGCTTGACTAAGCCCAATAAGAGATTTGGCCATGAGCTATCAAAAGAGCCAAGGTGGACTAAGTGGAAGTCAACACTTCTTCCTACACCTCATGGATCCAAAGCATCTAAGGGTTAGGAATGCTTTCTCTTTTTCCAAGGCATCATCCAATGGCCAAGATCAAGCCTCCTTCTCCAAGCTTGATCTAAGGGCCATGATCAAGGCCCACTCCATCCAAGGGCTCTCCTTTCTCATGTGTAAATGGCTTCATATAAAAGCCAAAATTTCACTCATTTGTAGACACTCTTGAAATTTTATGCAATAGATGCAACTTGAGTTAAGAGCACTCCTCCCTCTATTTCCTTTGAGAGTCACCACTTTCTAGAGATTTCCTCTCTTTACCTCTAGCCACCTTTCTTAGGCTAGCATAGATTAGGAAATCCTATCACCTATTTCACCTTCCATTGCTTGCAAGTGCCTTCCAACTTGCCTCCATTCCTTCATCCATTTCTGCTGCCCATGGAGCTCTTCATTCACCTTTGGAGCTCCACCATTCTTCTTCCCCATTTAGCCAACAACACGTCGACACCCCTAAGGCCACTCTCCTCCAACTTTGATTTTGGTTTTGCTACAAGAGGTTAGATTTAATTATCTTCCTTTTTGCATTTTGTCTTTTGTTCATTGTTCATTGTATGTGTGTAATTGATTATATTTTTCTTTCCCGTTGTAGTTTAAAATTTTGAATATTTTTTAGTTATTTTTTTGCGTCTATTTTTTTATTTGAAATTTTATAATAATATTTTGATAATTTGGAAAGAAATTTATGTTTATTGTTAGATGTTTTGCCTATTTAAATATTTTCAATTTTGTTTGATTTTTTAATACTATGGTTGCATTGTTATTTTATATATAAAGATTTATTATAATTTTGGTTAAACACTGAGCAAACCTTAGTTCCCGTTTGAGATTTAGTACAAATGATTCAATTTTTAATCGTTTGTATTAAATCTTGAATTGTTCGATCGGACAGTTTGAAAGAATTGTTTTTCATAATTTGCTATAACGTGTACATTGAGGTTTATGCATAAATTTGATAAAATTTCAATTGAGACAATTTTGTGTTGTTCTCTAGATGTATACTTGATTGTGATCATGGGTCATCACTTTCATTTCATGTACTTCACAGACAAATGCATATGTTGCCAAAATTTTATCCAATTTATGATGTTTGACTTCTTCATATACGCATTAGCAAATTATGAAAAATAATATTTTTGAATGGGTAGGGCCTCACTTTGTGAGAGTTAAAAGTTTGGGATTGATGGAGTTTTTTACAAACATAGTATGGATGGAAGCTGTTTAAATGAATGTCACATTAATGAAGAGTATGAAAATGAGATTTCTGAGTTTTTGCAATATGCTTAAGAACACACAATATCTGTTAACGAGACATATTTTTGCCCTTGTGTTCGTTGTCTTAATCAAATTCATCTTCGGTATAATGAGGAGTTATAAACTTTGGACTTGGCATGGAGAAGTGTTAGACAAACCTACATCGTCACGAACAACATATTATGTAGACAAATGAATGGGTGATCATTTAGAAGACATGGTACGTGATGTTGGGGAAGAAAATTTTGTAAAAGCTCATTTATATGATTCTCTTAAGTCAGATCAAACGAAGATTTGTACTTAGGATGCGCTAACTTTACACGACTGTCAAAAACTTTAAAATTGTTCAGTTTAAAAGCAAGGAATGGATGGACAGATAGAAGTTTCACATAATTGTTGGAGTTGTTGAATGAGATGCTTCTAGAAAATAACACATTACCCATCCATAATTACAAGGCAAAGAAAATTTTATGTCCAATAGGTTTGGAATATCAGAAGATACATGTATGCCCCAATGATTGTCTTTTATACGGAGACGTGGTTTATCGCGGTTTAAAAAGAAAATTAATGGAAATAGTGGTGATGAAGACAAAGATGGTCCACCTGCTAAGGGATGTGGTACTTGCCTATAATACCTTGATTCAAATGATTGTTTTTCATTAAAGAAGATGCAAAAAACCTAAAATGGCATGTTAATGGAAGAAAGTGTGATAATGTTCTTCGAAACCCAACTGATTTTCCACAATGGAAGAAGATTGATGAAACATTTACAGAATTTGGTGCAGAGCCAAGAAACATAAGACTTGGACTTGTTATAGATGGTATGAATCTTTATGGGAACTTAAGTAGCAAACATAGTTCATGGTCAATTTTGTTGATAATTTATAATTTATCTCCTTTGTTGTGCATGAAGAGAAAATATATGATGTTGTCTGTAAGACCTGAGAAATTTAAATAATTAAATAAATAATTATTTAATAAATGCGGGTAGTATGAGCCTTTATGGCATTTAATGTGAATTTGTATGACGTGGAAAAGTACTAGCTCAAAGGGTTGAGAGTACTTAGTTATGTTGAGAGGACTTGGGTTCAAGTCCTATGTATGCTAAATTGTATGTTATTTTAATATGTGTATTATTTTAATGATATGTTTGAATGTGATTAGTGATAATGTAATTCTAAAATTATAGGAATTATCACGAAACATGTATTGGTTGTGCATTGGCTTTGTAATTGAGTGAATGTGTGTTCAAATCTTGCTAAGAATGAATTTAACTTTATTTTTGCCAAAATTTCTTTTAGCATGGAATTGAAAAGGCAGAGAAATCCTAGCTGCCAAGAGAGGCAACCTAGTGGGCTGTGAGACAACTAATAATGGTCTTTGAATGGTCATTAACACCTAATTCAAAGCCATTTTCGTTTTCCCTAGCATTAACAAGCATTAAGGCTTAACTAATGGTCTAATTAGTGTAGTTTTAAAGAAGAGAGAGAGGAAAACGTGAAAGGGCAGAGGACAAACGAATTTGACAGTGGAAAAGAGAGTTTGTAGGTGATTTTTGTGTAGAATTGATAAGAGCATCAAATGCATTGAGAGAAGGCCAATGTTGGATTTGTGGTGGCACAAGAAAAGTCTTGATTTTTTCCAAATTAAGCAAGGATTAACAGGTTAGGGGAGTTCCTTCACATATATACATGCTTTATGGTTGTTTACGTATTGTATTGAATGAACATGATGCCCTGCATAATCCAAATCATGTTGTTTCTGAGTTTTTGGAAAAATTCCAAAAACCGCTTAGCGGCTTTGAATGTGTCACCGGGTGACACATGAGTGACTAACCCAACTCTGGGTTTTTTAGATGAACCGCCTGGCGGTAATGGGCGAGCCCGCCAGACGACACAAGCTTGGAATGTTTTCTACATTTTCTTTGGATTCTATGGTTGGCTGGTTACTCTGGAATCGTTTAATGATACACCTCACGTACTTTCTCGAGGTGGCTATCAATTATTAGAGAAAAAAAATGAAAAAGTCTCGTGCACAGTCTTTAGGACTTGAGTCCCCTTACCTAGTACTTGAAATTCCTAGGTACGAGATGTGGAAAGCTGCTCGGACTAAGTTTGATGGGCACATGACATCACAATAAGCTCAAATTATATCTGTAAGAATAGTAAGTATAAACCCTATTCAACACCCATAGTTCATACACTTCCCCTTTATGACGAAACTTGCTTATGTGGTGTAGGATAAGTTAGTTGAGCAAGAGACTCAGGGTTCGTTTGTTGATGAAGGATTATCTTGTTTCCTTTTAGGATTATTGAAAATGGTGTTAGTTGATTAAGAAAATTAAGTGAAATCCCCACTGGACATTAAGATAGCATGTTATCTAGATGTGAAGGTTCCTTTCTCAAATCTCAAGAGAAGAAGATGATGGCTTGATTCAAAACAAAAAGGAAATGGAAAGCACATAAACCATAAAAAACCAAGAACAATTAAAGGAAGAAGAAAACATAAAATGGAAAGGAAAGAAATGATAAAAATGTGAGAAGCATGCCAACATAAAAACTAAATTAAAAAATTTCTAAATAAATATGCATGTTTTTAATGTCACCAAACAATTAAAATTACAACTAATGGTCAAGTGATCTACCATCACTAGATTGGTTACTATATCAACTACCAAGAGGATCAAAAGGAACTAACAAAAGATTCTTTTATTAGATGTACTACAAAATAAGTTTCATGGGTTCCTCTTGTTGGCCCATCTACTCATTTTGTTGGCTCATGCATTTGCTTGGTTGATGATTTTGATAGTAACCTATAGTTGGTAGGCTATTAACATCTAGGATTTTGCTTGTTGATTCTTACTTTTACATGTCAGCACACTAGATAACTATTCTTCTTGCATATATATATATATATATATATATATATATATATATATATATATATATATATATATATATATATATATATATTTAAAGTTTGTAAGACTTAAACAAAATTATAACAGTTAAAAAATATAAATTTAAGGTGGTTTATTTTATTTTTTAATTATTTTTTAATTTAAAAGATTTATTTTATTATGATAACATATATAATGGCTTATTAATTATTTTCAAAGATTTATTTTATTTAAAAGATTATGATAAGATATATGATGGTTTATTAATTTAAAAGATTTATTTTATTTAAAATATTTTCTAAGAGATTGGATTTGGTGAATAATTATTCAATTAAGAAGATATATATTAAACAAATTTTCTAAGAGACAAAGTGGTTATAAGGGGTGAATATCTAAATTAGAAATTTATATTGGTTCACCCAAATTGTGAGGCTAAGTTTAGTCTCTTGAGCAACCTGTTTAATATGTTCCATTAATCAAATCCATTTACTTACATGAGTATCAACTTCTCCAAGTTATAACAAGTATAAACTTTATTAAACCTATTTAGTCATATCAGATTCAAACAAAAACCAAAAAACCCCTAATGTAGTCTAGGGAAGACCTTAGGTCCCACACATTTATCCCCTCTAACCCACCTCCTTTTTCCACCAATAAATCCTTTCCATGTATATTCTCAAGTTAGTCCACATATCCCATAATTAATACCCACTTACCCCACCCACAAATGTAATTCTCTCAATTTTCACCCCAATCGGGCCAATAACCCCTAAAATTGTTTCCCCTTCCAAAGCTAGTTATCCAAGTCTACATACACAAAAAGCAAAACTTTCACCCAATCCTCTAATACAATCCAACCCAAAATTTTAACATCACCTAACTCCCATTTTCTCATTACTACCCCACCTTTTAACCCAATCAACTATGCCCTAACTTAAACCTTCCTAACCCCATGGCATTGATAATAACCACCCCCTTGATAAATCTTTTTTATTGCCTAAAAGACTTAGTCAAAACCAATTTTCCCTTAAAAATGCAATATAGGGAGAACCTTGGGAATCAATCCGTGGACATGGCTAAAGTCAAATGCAATATTTGTACTTGAATTGTGGTGGAGAAATTTATTCTAAATCAACACTTAAAAATAGAAAACTTAAAATCATCAAATGCAAAAAATGCTATGAACTATGCATGAATGCTTGACATGATGCACAAAATGGTAAGGAATGATGAATTAGTTAATCCTAAATGTTCAAAACATGTTTAATGATCAAAACTAGGCTAGTGCAATGGTTAAATTGGTCCAAATTCATAAAACTTGAAATCTGCCCAAAATGAAGAACCTGTTCATGAACAAAATGCATGGTAGCCTCAGATTGGGATCTTTTGATGATACAATTGAAAATGAAATGACGCAAAATGATTATAAATGATCTCAATTGCATTTAAAAACTATAATCACTCGATTCGGTGCTCTACACACAAAGTTCAAATTTTCATGAACCCTAATTCCCAAATTTGAGCAGAAACGCGATTTTGATTAATTCGACCAACTCGTGCAACGAAATGCAATTAAATGTTATAAAGCTTCATCATGATTCAGAGAATGAAACCCCAAATCAATTTACATCAACAATCAGCAAAATCACGCAACCACAAAATTATGTAGAAATAAAAAAAGGAAGTGAAGTGCGATTCGAACTTGGTGATTTGTGGATGGAATCGTGAAATTGTTGATGCTAATAGCTTTTATAGCATAAGAAGGAGCTAAGCAAAGCCACGGGTTGAACCAAAACACAAAAATGATGCTAAATTCGAATGAAATAGTAACATGGGTACAAAATTATGCACAAAAACACGAATTGATGAAATACTGATGGAAATGGGTGTGTGATGGTTCGAATAGCTTGGGAATCATCCCAAGAGTGTGCACGAATTTACAAAAATCAAAATGATTAAGAAGTGAATGAGAAATCTAATGGAATAGTAACTAGTGGTGTGTGTGTGTGTGTGTGAACGTGAAAATGGTGTAGAATTGGGGTTTTGGTGATGGAAACTCAAAATTAATCTTGCCAATAGTTAAAGGAACTTAAAAGTGATGTGTGTGAAGTGGTGGAATGATAAGAAACTCAAAATTGTAGCAAGAGTGTAGAAATATAAGTGAAATGAGCTTGGCTACTATCATTGGTCTTGAATCCAACGTATTCATCTTGTTTACTCCGAAACAATGATGTATAAAGGTCTTTTGGACACACCAATTCATAGGCTTGGTTCCAGAACCTAGATTTGGTAAGGTAGGGTGGAGTTCAAGCTCAAAAAGTGGTACTCAAGGTGGTAGTTTAGTGGAAAATGATGATGAACATTATGAAACTATAAACCAAATGAACAATACTGAAATTTTCATTCATTGAAGCTCAAATCCAGATTACAATACCAAAAACGAGTACAAGAAGTTGTCCCAACCCTCCTCGCACCAAGGCTTGAGCTATCAAGCTTCCAAAAGCAAAAATGGAGTGAAAATGGGTGATTTTAGAGGGAATTTCGGGTTTTCTAGATGAGGTGGTGTGGTATAGTCAAAAACTAGTCCACCATGGTCCCTGAATGTCCAGAAAAACCTCATGGAAGGTTTACGGGTCGTGTCCCTATGACACCTCCCTAAATCTACCCTAAAACCTACCCTACACTAAGCCACCTCTCACTAAATTAGCCCAAACTCTAATGTGCAGCCCCTTCTCAGATTTTTGGAAATCCCAAGGCGCAAACTAGTCACATTTAGTGTCCTAAAGTGTTCTAAATGATTAGCTCTTGATTTGGAGTCCAAATGACAAAAGTCAACTCTAAGGTCAAACATTTCACTTTTGCACATTTCATGCTTTGCCACCAACATGAATGTGCACCCCCCTCTCTTATTTTTGGCAATCCCAAGGCCCAAATTAGTCATATTTAGTGTCCTAAAGTGCTCCAAATGATTGGCTCTTGATTTGGGGTCCAAATGACAAAAGTCAACTCTAAGGTTAACATGCCACCTTTTCACACTTCATGCTTTGCCACCAACTTGACCTTGCTGCTATGTAAACTTCTAGGCCTTCAAATCTTCAATTAAACCTTGACTAAGGATAGAGGACCTGCAAATTGATCAAAAACTCAAGTGGAAGGAATAGCTTTACTTAGACACTACTTGACAATTAAGCTAAAATGACCAAAAACATAAAAACTAAGAATTTTGCTCAATTGGTCCTAAACCTCAAATTTTAGTGTTTGACCACTTCCAACAAGTGTAATTAGGCATTTATAATGATTTCACAAGGTCAAATCATTCAATTTGAAAGAATTTCAAAAAGCCAACTCTAAAGTGAATTATGTCATGGTTTAAAGGTTAAATGACCAAAATTTGACTCTTAACACTATAACATCCTAACTAGAAATTACTTATTTAAAATTAAAATAATAAAAATATTAATAAACTGCATTTATTAATGAAATCATTTTACCAAACCACGAGAAAAAGTAAAAATTTATTTCAAATGCGCCAAAAACAAAATCCATAAGAGCATTCACCTCTTACAAATATAAAACGATTCATAATACTGATTACAAAAATAATTCATAAAATCCATAAGATTATTTCTACGTAAAAACTCCAATGATGGCCCCACTTCGGCTCTAAGTATCCATGTGCTCACCTGCATCAACATCTGCTCCCATGTAACGAGTTAAATGATCATTGCCAAACACACACATACACACACAGAGATAGGATGAGCTCAAAAATAAAATATACATCACAAGGTACATTATAATAACAAATTAAAACCCCTAACACTACTAATACACTCCAATATCAGACCCAAACTTTCACATCTTCCTCTAGACGCCTCTTGATTCTATACCCTTTTGATGATTACTTTGATCGATCCTTACTACCACGAGTGTCTACTCACCCCTCCAACTACAAGCCACAACCTATAGTCCACATGCGGAAATAGTAATAATAATAGTAATAATGAAAATAATAATAATAATAACTCTAAACATCACGACAAGTCAAAAAAGAATAATCATAATAATCACAATAGTGGTGGAGTCACAAAGAGAACTCAATACAATGAAAACCACAAGCACACACATACTATCTCTAAAACCACATACAACAAACATTAAGAGGTTAAATGATAGAAGAATTTGGTTCAGGAGAAGGCTTCCATGCATCAATATATAAGGCAATTGCATATAATATCATTAAAACAGGAAATGGTAGCTCCCCTAATCTGATTTCCTTGTTCCAAGAGTGTTGATTTCCTTGTTCCAAGAGTGCTTCTAAGCTTCCCCCTTGATCCAAAATCACTATAACTTCAAGACCTCTCCTAGCCTTTGTAGAAAACTCTCCACACTTTCCTTTCTCACGTTTTAGTACTCTCCTTTCTCACATTTTAGCATCCAAGCAGAATAATAAAATAATTAATTAATTCACTAATGGCATACACAGGACTCAAACCCAAGTCCCTTCAACATGCCTAAGTACTCTCAACCACTTAAGCTAGTACTGTTCCATGTCTTCTCTCTCCACATTAATTAACTTAGGAATTGCTTCCCTTTCATTTATTATTATAAAGATCTCACTATCCGCATTTATATTAAATAAATATTTATGTATTTATTTAATTTTCCCAGGTCTTACAAACACTAGGTTTGACTAACCTAAGACCCTAGGACTCAAAATATTATGCAACCACACTCAAATGATGTTTAAAAACACTCTACAAACAATAATTCTATGAAAATGTGAAAATGGTCCTAAGTGAAGAATTTAACCTAATATGCTCAAATTAGCTATTCTAGAATGGAAAAATGAACACTTTAACTAAGGAAAACTAACAAAATTCAAGACACATCACTCCTCCCCATCTAGGCCCTCACACATCATCATCAAGCCCAATGAATTTAAAGATTATATTTTATAGAATTGATTGGTTTATATACGACCATTGTATTCTTCCGTCCTAAAAGAATATTTCTGTTAGAGTAGAGCCAAATATCATTATAAGACACCTTTAGTATATGCAAGAAGTTATAAAAGGAAAAAAATAATAAATAAAAGACAAAAAAAAATCTTTTTATTCGGATAGTTTTTCCCCTTTTGTCTATTTTTTTTTCAATTTCACATATTATCTTATCACTTCCATATAGATTTTCTCTTAATACATGTGTGTTATGGGTAAAATACAAATTATTATTTCTATATATATATATATATATATATTTATTTGAAGTATATTTCAATTTTCAACTATATTATAGGTTAATTTTGGTATTAAATAATTTTGTTGGTTCAATATTAAATTTAAAACCAAAATTGATCCTATTTAAATGTATAATCTAAGATATTTCCCATTGTTTAATTGTATTAGTTCAAACAAAAAACTTATAAATATATATTAATATTAAATAAAATAGGTCATTATTTATTTAGAGTAATATTCAAGAATATCGCTCTCATTGTTTATTTCAATCTTAAATAATCTTATACATCGAACATAATAATAATAATAATAATAATAATAATAATAATAATATTATTATTATTATTATTATTAGGATTTTTATTTTTATTATTATTATTTTTTTGGATGCAATCCAATTGACTTGTTTTTTTAACATGTACAGGACATTCGCCATTCTTCTTCTTAATTTGGGCTGAGGGGGCCATTTCTATTATATACATGTAATTCAAATGTTACCCTTCTTTCCATTTCTATTATATACACCATTATACAGCCTGGTTGTTTAGCATCACTTTCAGGGTGTTGAAAAATTGTTCCTACACACCAAGTTTGGAAAACTTTTATCATCTAAAAATTAATGACGCAATTGTCTTGCAAGTTACATTTAAAAGGCTTTTAATATTTTTCTCTTTTTTGTATAAGTGGTATTTTAGTATGAATATTGCCAAATATTGTTTTTCTTGGTTTTTTCCCTCAATCACATTGCTATTTTTTAATCTGAGTACGGAACTTGCATTGCTTATATTGGGAATTTATACATTTTACGCATATAACAACTTAATTCTTTAAGCAAATGTCAGAGTTAAACGTAATTTGCCCTTATAAGCGGTTTTCTTTTTTCTTATTCATTTTCATTTGTTTCGTGTATGGATAGCCATCATTCAGAAATTATAAAATTGGGGAAAATGAAGAAATTTTGGTCGTAATTGACAAAGACAGTCAGCAAGATTGGGTTAAATCCATTGTGGCACTCACCAACCATGAAAGAAGCTTGAGTTTGAGTTTGAGATTGAGAGGGACACATTAAAAATTAGAATTATGAAATGAAATTTGAATATATCTTTGATATATACTGAAATGTTAAGTGTCAAATTTGCCTCAAATAGTCATAAAAATAGTGATTACGAAACCTCTAATACTGTATGCTCCAAGTATTTATTGTTATCCATTCTAATTGATTTAATTTATTTCCTCTATTATTTATCTTCTTTTTCACTTTTATTCTAATCTTTGTTAAAGTACATATTCACATTTATATTTGATTTTTTCATCAAGTGATTTTCTTTATAATAACTATAATAACAACTAAACTCGTAACCTTATGAATTTACTTCAATATTTCACTTTCAAAAATATTTCACCTCTAGAAGCCATAATGAGCAGATTGGAAAGTGACAACACTCGCATCTCGCCATGATTCAAGAACAAGCTCTTGCACGGACACTATGTAGCCATACCATATCTTCAAATCAAATTCATTATTATTATTATTATTATTGTCATCATATATATATATGAAAGAAGAGAATCACCATCTTCACTTTCTTCACGTCCCACATGCATGAAATATATTTATATATATATTGTCTGATTTTTGACTGTAATTAAATCACCAGAGTTAACACCATCAGATTCACTAGTTTTGAAGGAAAAAGGGTATATATGTTGTCGTATTTATGAAGTATTCAGGTTGAGAAACATCCTTAAAGTAGGAAAACTAGAAAAGAAAGGTAAAAACCATTTATGGTATAAAATTGTAACCTCGGAAACCCATTTTGTATTGACAAGTGCCCTGATATACCTCTTGCATATCATGAAGCTGCAATTCTCTCAAAATGTCCAAGCCTATTGTCAGCCAAGCGTGAACCATAGGTTGAATTCTTGTACTCGAACCACGTAAACTCTTTGTATAGGCTTTCTTTTCCTTTCATCAGAGAGGGTAACGGTGCTATTTTCTCACTCAAAGGTGGACCTCCAAAGTAAATCATTGATAGCCTGGACTTGAACCCATTTGCTAAAACCCTGTGTCTCACACTCCGAAACCGTCCATTAGTCATAACCTATGTTCATGCACCCACCAAAACCAAAAGGAAAAACACACGAAATCAACACGTTAGACTACTAATCACAAACAACCATAAACCAATATCATAAAATCATGTGACAGACCCCTTTTCAAATATAATATTATTCCATACAGACATAACGTGAAAGCAAAGTCTTTTCGACTTCCTTTTTGAATTTTTCTCCATGCTGTTCTGGAAAGGAGAGGGAGTTTAAAGACCAAGTGGAAATATAAACAACTAATAAGTCAACCAAATTTTGAGCACACACATTTTCAAAAAGGCATTCAAAAGGGGAATTTTTGTATTGTTTTTTCGACTTATCCATATAAATAGCAAGGTAACAAGGAAGATGGGATTTTTCTTTTTGCTGGATGAACTTTTTGGTGTGCACCAATAACATGGTTTGTGTTGTACCTGAAGAGAATCTCCAACATTGATGAAGAAGGAATTGTGATCAGGTGGGACTGAAATCCAGCTTCCATCTCTGAGATAAATTTGAAGACCAGAAGTGTTATTAGACCTAAGCAGAGATATGATTTGTGGGTCTGTGTGTTCTCCAAACCCAATCATGTTCTGACCATTCACAGCAACTTCAGGGCAAGCAGGGTAGTGATTCACCCTGAAAATAGAGTCACTTTCTTTATCCCTCAGAAGCTTGCTGAACGCATTCTTCTGTTGAATCTTCAGCCCTTCTGCCATCAGCTCAAGAATATCACAAGCCATTTTCTTAACAGAACACATGTAGCTGTTCAACAGACACCTGCAACATAGCACCAACAAGAGATAACAAAATCAATCATTTTCTTAATTTCTTTAGTTCATTTATACATACGAGTTAGTTGAAAGGTTCTATTTGGACATGGCACCTGAATTTCTCGTGATTTTTACCATTGAGAGTAAAATCGTGTTCTTGATTTTTGTTTAGAAGAAGATACTCAACCCAACCAACATCACCATTGGGTCCAATCCTCTTGCTACCATACCCAAATGGATTGGGATGCCCTGCTTTTTCCTTCTCATTGAGTGGCAAAGAGAAGAACTTGAGGGCCTCAGTTTCCAATTGGGATATAGCTTCCATGGGGACTCCATGGTTGATGACTTTGAAGAATCCAAACTCCTCACAAGCATTCACTATGAGGGTCTTTGCATCGGGTTTTGAAAGGTCGACTATGGGAATTGTGGAGGCGAATGTGGATGCCATGCAGTTCTTGATATAAGAGTATTGCTCTGTTGTTGTTTTGGACAACGATGCCATTTTTCTTGCAGATTGCTCTCAACTTGTTTTGCTTTAGGTGCCAAATGGGAAGGAGAAGAAAGTGACGATGAAGAGGTTTTGGAGAGGTGAAAAAAGTGAAAGAGAGGTAGAAGTTGAAGAGGAGGATTTGAGTTGTGAGAACAACAGTTTGGTTATAGGCTATTTATACCCAAAAGCTTGGTGGGGCATTGAAAAAGAAACACAAACATGATTCAATGTCTAATTTTGAAATTGGAGACATCATGTGATCTTAGTAGATAATCATGTCCATTAAGCAGGTCTATAGAATATTATATTATTTTATGTACTAAAAAAATCTGCTTAAAGTTATTAGTTTTCAAATATTATTTTCATCTTAAAATCTCTAAGCTGGGTGTAATTGTATCCATCTAAATATAGTTTAAATTGATTTTTAATATACGTGGAAGAACTTTAAATTTTATTTACTATGGGATTAGAATTAATTTAATTTTAGTTTTTTAATAGCTTTTTCCCATTCTGAATTACCAACCTTTCCTTTAACAGGGTATGACCATCAGAATATGGTGAAATAGTAATTGAGTCATCACCAACATAAGCATTATTTACATTGCGATAGATTTTCTTCCACTTCTTTTTCTGGGCTATTCCTTGGATTTGGTGACACTGCATCTCTGGAAGGTACCTTGCCAAAGGAGCAATGGTAATAAAACTTAACATAAGGGTGAAGTAGTGCATGCATCTAGTAAGCAATGGTAAATAAAACTTAACATGAGGGTGAAGTAGTGCATGCATCTAGTAATGTTTGAACCGAGAGGTTTAGTCAGAACCATACAACATGCGTGGAAACATTCTAAGTGTAGAAAAAAGGTAAGACATTGGTATAAAATTTTGATGCCGTGATATATTTTATTTGTATTCCTTTGTACATTCACCCAAAAAACTATATTCCTCCTTATCGACATCCATACTTTGGGTTTCCCAATACAATGTGCTTGTGTTGTTCATTTTGTTCCATGTTTTGCTCATTCGGTTCCTTTACACCCATTCTACCTACCTGTCACCCTCTTCTGCATGTGTCTCCAAATATATTATCTAAATCTTTCTCTTTCCTATCCTAGATTTTCATCGGCTCATACAACAAGGAGTTATCTAGTAGCAACTATCAATAAAGTAAAGCAAAAAACTTCTTTAAAACATTTTATATATATATATATATATATATATATATATATATATATATATATATTTTCATAAGTTCCTGTTGTTTATTATAAAATAAATTGTGTTTTTAGTTCTATCCTATTAATAATATTTCACTCTTGTAGTAAAAAAAAAAAAAGATCTAGCTTATTATTTTGTAAGAATTTATCATGTATTTTAAGTAAGATAAAGTAAATTCACGTGTTTTCAAGTTTAAGAATTAATAAATAAGTTGATATCGTAAACATGTGTAACAAATTAACAATATAGAAATAGAAACATGTTTTTTCCTTAGATAAAATTTTAAATTTATTAAGTAGCTCGTATAAAATAAATATTCGAACTAAAAAAAGCATTAATTATTAAAATGAAATCCAGATTATAAGTAGAATACCGTTTGTCAAGTTAAAATCCGACTTAAATCGCAATGTTGTGAACCGTAAAAAAGCACAGAAATAAATTATATACAAGCATAATCTGCTGACAAACAGTATAAAAGAATATGATTTTTTTTTCACTAATTTAATTCTGCATGGTTGAACTATTTTTATATTTTCTTCCTGATTTTCTTTCCACTTTATAAAGCTACTCATTTCGTGATTAAAAGAAACCCGAGAGACTCTCATTGCAATATAAATCTGCTTTCATTACTTGATTATCTCATGAACAAATGTAGAATGTATGCTATTAAAATAACATTTTTCTATTGAAACAATTGATCTCAAAACCTTTTTAGTATAAAACAATTAAATTACATCACGTTTGAATATACACTCTGCAATACATTACTCTTAATTAAAACAATGTTTTCAACTAATCCATTGTTGACACGGAGTTTTTCACCGAATGGGTTTCCTTGTTTTGCATAGGCATTTAAGTCGCGGGAATGCATTTATCGATGCACTAGAGGCTTGTAGATTTTTTCAAGATGCGATGAAAGCAAAGTTCTATTTGGAAAAAAAAATGGCGACGTTAGTTAAATTGATAACAAGGTTGGATATTATAGAGGAGAAAATAGAATAAAAAGCAAAAACAAAAAACTCCACCATGGAGCTAATGTCAAAAATGTACAAAAAGATGAGCATCATCTCTGAAATTCTTATCTTATGCAGCCGCTTAATGTTTTGTAATCGTGGCTCTCTCTTTCCCTTCCATTTTTCTTGACTATTGCCACCATCTATTGCTTTTCTTTCTTTACATTGCACCCACCTTTTTCATAACCACCCAATACTCATAAAACCCTAAATCATTAATTCAATTAAACCCCTATTTTAATTGAGGTGTTACATTAATAATTTTTCCCTTGATTAAGTATTAAGACCCACAACAATCATTATATTAATGCTATGTCACAAATAAGGTATTATTATAACATCATTATGTCATGTTTGTGCAATGATCTTTGATGTGTACCAACTAGCTTATCATTGTCCCATCATCTAATCCATAATTGAACTTATCACTTTCTCCTTTAGCACCACTCATGATTCATTCTTATTTTTTTATCACTAATTCATCATTGCACTTATGGCATCACTATTTATATTTTATACTCTTCCAACAAAATACTTCTTCTTTATATTTATAATAATAATCCAACATGCTAGCATTATTCAAAAGCTGTTTAATATTTTTAATAATAGAAGAATTTAAAAGAATGAGTGTGTAAGTGTGTTTTTTTTTTCCTTTTAAAATAAACATATCACATGTTGTAATATTATTATTCGATGTTACTAGTTTTTGAGCTCAATCAATTTTTGTGACCGAAGGTATCATATGAATTATATAATAGAGCATGACTAATATTGTCCCAAGCTTACAGTCAATCTCATTATTATAATTGTGAAGTGAGCATAAAGCATAAACTACACATATCCTTCAAAATTCAGTGCCACATCCCAAAGGTTTGTTTAAATGATAAAACAAATAAGAATATATATTAAAAAAAGTGAAAGAATGGATATAAATATATAGTAGAAAATAAGAACTAAAATCATTACTTCAACAGGAAAATAGAGAAAATTAATATTTTTTTTTTATCCTGAAGAATTTCCTCTTCATTTCTTATGTTGTGTCAACGGTTAAATGGAGATTTTCTACGATCTTATCTCCATTCTCTTTATCTCTTTCTAGCCTATTTTATCCAAAATAAACATAGCATAGGTCACTTTCACGTATGAAACTACGTACAACTTCAAATGAGAGTTCAAATCAAGCCAGAGATCACTATTTGGGCTTTATCCTCTCTTTTTTGCTTCAGACATAAATGAAATTAAAAAAAAAAAGGTGCATTAATTATAAATAGTAATAGGAATACACAATAAGAAACAAATATTGTAGTTATAAGTTCAATACCTAATATTTCGTGGTGCATCAAGTAATAGATGATACTTAAAATCGTTCTAGTTAATTGGCTAAATTGTAACGAATTGATTATAATTAGTGTTACTGATTGTTTAATATAACAGAAGTTAATCACTATTACATAATTTTGCCAGTATGTAGTTGCCACGTGGGTTTTGAGATAATCGGTGAAAGATATTTGAATTAATTTGAAGAAAATAAAAAAAATGGGAGGTAAAATATCTGACATGGCTCTCTATTCATAACACACGCGTTCATTTGGAAGTGAAACGCGGAGATTGAGGCGTCACTATCTGGTGAAAGAGTAGCATCATTGTATTGATGTGGTGAAGTTGGAAATTGGTCAAAGAATCTTGAAGATGTGAATGGGCCAACGTGGATACAAAAGAAGAAAAAGAAAATATAGAAAAGAAAGAAGGATAAGGTGAGATTTGAGGAAGGAGGAGGCCACCACATCTCTTGTTGCAAACGTGTCTACCATAGCACACATTTATTTGTTAGGTGAGACGGTTTAAGCTACCATGCCAATCATAAAAAATAATTGATTCACAATACCATTTATTATAAACATTGATGTATATCTTCTGCTACCAATGTTATGTAGTATATATATTTATGTATTGGACCCTTGCCACATATGTTGTTGCCACACACTTCACTAGATCATCTCCAGATTTTCATGTTTTCTTGTGCATCCATTGTCATCAAATTCCCCAAGAAGGGTTAGGATTAAGACCCACAGTTGTAAAGTGTTTTCTCAGTCACTACAAAATTTATATGTGTGAAGGTTAAAAATCATGATAAATAAATTTTAAACGTTGATATTGTTGTAAAACATATAGTAACCGCTACAAAATTTACTCTTATTTGATAATATTTTATCATCTTTGACAATTAAAAATCGTCACAAAATATATTATATTTTGATGGTTAAAAATTATTACAAAATATATTATATTTTAATAATTAAATGTCAGAAAAAAAATTAATTTTTTTTCTAAATTGTTTTAAATTCTAAAAATATTTATTAAACTTTTTCCATTGATAACCAATGTTTTAATTATCTATTTTATTTAAAATCATTTTAAAAGATAATAATAATAATAATAATAGTACTTTTAACATAGTAAAAAAAATCTAATTTTATTATATAAGAGTATCATTCTATTTTACAATTCTCATACACATTACATGAAATAAGAAAGGATAATATTATAGTGTCCAAGTCTTATTATTCTTTATTTACTTATTTATTAAATTATTAAATATAAGGACAAATCCTTTCACATGGATGGGTCAATGAAAGAAACTTGAAAATTGTTTCCTCTTTACAAGTATTCACTTGCCTAATCAAAAGGACTAACTCTATAAATCACTTTTTTCTTTTCAATTGCATTATTAGACAAAAACAAGTTTTAATTGTTATTTCATACATTTGTGTTTCTAATATATCATAATTTTACGATTATAAAAATAAAGTATAAATAATCCAACTAAGACACTTCCCGCCACACCCACCCTTCTGAGGATTATATTCCATATGCAAGATTTTTTAAGATTTTGCACTAACTCTACCGATAACTACACCAAACAACATTACAAAGTATTTTTTTAATACATGATTTATTATTGTTAATAAATCTCATATACTTTTAGCCAATAAACAAGGAAATAATATGTTGCAATGCAGATTGCAGAGTATAGAGTGCAAAGTGCAGGTGGGGAAGATCTTGGTGTATATCACAAGATGCATGTCAAATTAATTTAACTCTTGAAATATCCTAACATATATGTCAAAGTCCATGAAAGTTACTATCAAGTGATGATCCTCCTCGTGATGTTGGAACTTCTTGTCCATTCTCTTCATGTGATGAAATTAAAATCATACAATGTTAGCACATTTTAAAATAATAGATAAGATATTAAATTATACACCCAAAATATAAAACACTTACAATTACATGACTCACATTACCAAACATTACACCTAACTTAGGAAGAATATGTCCTTCTTTCATTTGGATATATGCAACATGACACCTTTTAATGTCTTTACATTTTCTTCATAAGTTGTTAACTTTTCCCTCAAACTAATAACGTCCTCTTTCAATTGAGAACTTCTAGTCAAATTAAAATTTGAGAAATTGTGTCCTGCACTACTAAATCTTGTGGTGGACTGAAATGCAACATTATGAAGACCTCCTAGTCCTAAGCAACATACACCTCCAAGATGATCATTTTCAAACACTTTACTAACACAATCATCAGCTGAGATTTCAATAAAATTAACACTTTGACTCATTCACTACAAGAAAAACAATAATTACCTACGGTAATAGTCCGTCAATAAGAGCATAAATCTGTCGATAACTATGTTTTAAGGACGAATTACCGATGGCCAGAAATTCATTAGTAAACGCATCATCGGTAATACTTTACCGACGAATGCTCTAGATCCATAAATAATTACTGACGGAAAAATCCTTCGCAAAAACCATCAATTATTACAGACGAATTTGGTTGTCAATAATTACCGAAGGATGTTGCCGTTGTAATCACCGACGTAATAATCCGTCAGTAATGATAATGTTGGAACGACTGCCTTTTTCGATGGATTAGGTTGTCGATAATCCATTTGTAAGCTAACAATTTTTTTGGGTAAATTTGTTTATTTAACATTACACAACACATGCATACAAAAAACTCTAAAACAGACAATTCTAGCATTCATACCAAATGTTGTATCATATCAAACTCCATCACAACACCTATATTGTTTTCTGTTCTTACCCATTTTAGAAAGTTAGGTTATCTAGTTTAGGTACTTTTTTTTTTCAGTTTTAGGATTTTTAATTTTGTGAAGCATCTGTTCTCATTCAATTCGTTGTTCTATAATTCAATTGCCATGATTTTAAATCACTTTGCATATTCCATTCATGATTCAATCATCTCATTGTATTAATTCATTTTTCTATATTGAACCTACATATCCAAAAAAAAAATCTTGAAATTAGGCCTTTAGAAATTGGACCTCTAATACGAATCAGAACAAAAAAAAAAAACTAAAAATTGGCGAGTCAGCCTGTTAGCCTGCTAGCCCGCCTGCCCCTCTTTGGACCGGGTTAAACGTTCCAACCCGTATTCACTTGGCGGGCCAGCCTGACCTCACCCGTTTTAGGTGGGCCAAAATCGGGTTGGGCCTGAAACGACCAGGTTGGCCCATTTTGCCATCCGTAAATAAAATCAGATTTTGCTACCCCTTCTTTATGAACAAATTCAAAAGATGTGGGAAGTGGCAGAAAATCTACTAGAGTGAGAGGGTTAAAGCCATAAAAACCTCAAAAGGAGATAACTTAGTAGTCCTATGAACTACTCTATTGTAAGCAAACTCAATATGGGGAAGGTACTCATCCCAAGATTTGTGGTTTCCTTTCAAAATTGCCCATAGCATAGTAGAGAGAGACCTATTGACAACTTCTATCTACCCATCAGTTTGGGGATGACAAGAAGTAGAAAACTTAAGCTTAGTTCCTAGCCTTGACTAAAGAGTTTTCCAAAAGAGGCTAAGGAACTTAGTGTCTCTATCAAATACTATGGTATGGGGTATACCATGAAACTTTACCACATCTCTAAAGAATAAGTTAACAATGTTGCTAGCATCACCCACTTTATGGCAGGGTATAAAATGTGTCATTTTGCTAAAATGATCTACCACCACAAAAATGGAATCACAACCAATTTGGGTTCTTAGGAGTCCTATAAGACAAAATCGATACTTGTATCTTCCTAAGGGACTGAAGCAACAAGAAAGGGGTTATAAAGTCCATGAGAGATTATCCTACCCGTGAAAATTAATTAATTAAATAAATAAATAATTAATAAATGCGGGTAGTGGATCCTTTATGACATTTAATTTTGATATGTATGACGTGGAAAAGTACTAGCTCAAATGGTTGAGAATACTAAATTATGTGAGGGAATTTGGGTTCAAGTCCTATGTATGCCATTTATGAGCTATTTAATTTATAATTATTTTAATAATGTGCTGGATCATGATGAGTGACAACATAATTATAGAACTATATTAATTATCACAAAACATGAATTGATTAAATGGTTATGCATTGATTTGACTTTGATATAGTATGGTGTGAACCCAAATTAAACTTTCTTTTTACTAAAATTAGTTTTGGCATGAAGGTGAAAAGGCAAGGAAACCCTAGCAACCAAGGGGGCTGGAAAAACCAATGGCCGTTGAATGACAAATTAACTCAAGTTTAATGGTATTTTCGTTTTGTATCGCTGTGAGGATTGAGTGAAGAAGGGAGCTGCATTGAGATAGAAGCAGAGGAAGGTCATTGGTGATCAATAGGGAACTCACAAAAGGTCCAAAAATCGCCTAGCAAAAGATATATTGGTTGTTTTGGGTTCCTAAAGAGGAACCGCCTGGCGGCATACCCCTGGTCGCTAGGCGACCCATGGCTGCAATCTAGATTCTAGGTTTTTGGTTGAACTGCCTGGCAGTGATGAACACCCGCCAAGCGTTGAGAGTCAATTTGACTCGATTTTGGTGTTTTGGGATTTCTGGGCTGATTCTAATCGGAGAAAAGAGAAGTTCCAAGTGATTGTAAGTGATTAGAAGTGTTACATTGATGAATTGCTTGTGATTGGAAGTAAAATTCGATAAAATTGCCATGAACATTCTTTAGGGTTGAAATTTGGGGGTTTTGATGAATTGAGAGTAAGGTTTGTTAATTGCAATTGAATTGTTGTTGGAGATAGCTAAAATTGAATATTGAGTTAAGGTTATTATGTTTGTGTGCGAAACAGCTGAGTAATGTAGGGAAAAGCAATGGGAAAATGAGAGGGGGTCTTCGTTGGTGCTGAGATTCTAGGAATTTGCCAGAAACGCATGCACCGCCTGGCGGCACGGGGCCTGCCGCCAGGCGCCAGTGTAGATATAGTGAGTCTGTGTGGCTGTGTGGTGAATTTATGATTTTTGGGTATTTTGATATCCAATGTTGGGGGAAAATTGGATTCGAAGAAATTCTGAGGAGAATTGGGAATGAATAAAATTGAGGGTGGAATGGAATAGGAAGAATTGGAATTTTTGGTACTTTACAGTTAGTGCCTAATTAGGAGAAGGAATGAGATTGGCTGGGAAGAATCAAGAAGAAAGAATTAGGCATTTGAAATTAAAATTAGGTGCCTATTAGCCAAGAGTGTACCAACTTGTTTAAGGAATGAATAATGTGGCAGGAGTGGCAAATGGTAACTGAATATGACAAAATAGGTTTATATGACCAAGTTGATCAAAGGGTATAAAGCTGGTTAGTGGAAATTGACAAGAATGAGTGTATTGACTAGAACATTTAGGATAGTATCAAGTTAATGAAAGGTTGGTGGTTCAATTGATCTTAGAAAAATTTACTTATGATATAATGGAATTAAGAACCTATATGGGTGTATAGACATTAATAATAAGACAACTATTAGTAGATTCAATACTATGGAGATGGGCAATTACATAACTGAGGGGAGTATGGGAACGAAATGCAGAAAAAACCAACACTGAGCAAGGTACTGGTACAACGCTTAGCGGTAGGACTGGATCCGCCAAGCGACAACTGCCAAAATAGTGGGCCCTTGGAATGAGTGCGCCTAGCGGTGAAGGTAGTCTTGCCAGGAGAGATCTGCAATGTTTGGGTTTCAGAGGCGCAAGGCGCCTGGCGGTATGCGTCCCCCGCCAAGCGGTCTGGAAGTTGGCAACGCCAGGCGCCTCGTGAGTGGTGCCAAGCGATGTTGCTGCAGTAGATGTGGTTTGTGCTTACTTTGATGTGGCTCGGAACGTATCCCTTGAGTTGTGGCTCGGGATGACGGATGAACACGAGGAACTCTTGAGTTGTGGCTCGGGTTGGCGAGTGTTGTCGATGTGAGTGTGCACGTAGCGCCGTGTACGGATGGGTGCAATGAGATTGTCCTCCTCAGTAATAACTAACGAGTTTGGTAGTTTTAGGACGTACGAATGTTATTCATAATGGGAACTCCACCTGGCATTACGATGTATGATCGGTAGCATGGTTTCCCACACGTGCTCTATCAGTTGTAGGCGATAGGTGTGGCAGCAAGACATCTTGAGATATTCATCAGAAGACATAGAACATGGTGAACATGGTTGTGGCCATGTTTTATGGTATCAAATGAAGGAATTCCTTTGATGTGATTGTGATATATGTATCTGTTGTATATATATATATATATATATATATATATATATATATATGTGTGTGTGTGTGTGTGTGTGTGTGTGTGTGTGTGTGTGTTGTGTGTGTGTTTATTTGGTTAGCTCACCCTATCTGCTTGTGTTTGGCGATGATCATATATGTGGTATACGAGAGTAGATGATGTTACAGGTGGACCTAGTGAGGCGTAGAGTCGGAGCGGGGCTAGTCTTGGGAGATTTTATCAGAAATTTATGTTTATGATTTCAAATCCGTTGTAAACTCTTATGTTATCAGACTTTAATTTTATAATGTATAATTACCCATTTTGGGTTTCAGTTAATTTTATGATTGAATAAAGTTCTAAATTTTCCACGTTTTTGGGAAATGAAGTTTTATTAATTGAATCGTATTTACTATTTCTTTATTTTATTATTTAAATCCGTAATATCTAGTCGGGATGTTACAACGTCCAATTGGCGCATTTGAAAGGGAAAAACAACTGCTTTTTGACGTCTGTCAGTGCCTTGCCAGATGTCAAAGGACGTTAGCTATTGCACAGTCCGATGTCCTTTAACTTATGTTAGTGAATTGACAAACGTCAAAAAGATGTTATTTTTTCTTTAAATTTTTGCTGTTTTTACAATTTCCCCATGCCTTAAAAGTAGAAAAGTTCCATAATAGTTCATAAATATTCCAGGAAAGTTCTGGATTTACCGTTTTAACTAATAACACTAAAGTATTCTAAACTACTACAATTAACACAAAACTAAAAGTTTCATCATGTCCTACAAAGGTTTTAGAGAATGTTCTAATGGTATTATAGGTCTTAACTCCACTATTTGATGACATTCTCTTCGCAGATATTCGTCGAAAATGCGTTCTGAACAGTGAAAATTCCATGTGAAGCTTCCAAATGTTGATTCTTTGGTGGAAATCAAACAAAATAGCAGCAGAAGACTTAGATCTCTTGGTGAGAGAGATTGATTCTCTCTCGAACAAGTTCCAATGAGGAACTCACAAACTCTCATTGGTTCAGAAACCCTAGGAGGAGAAATCCTCAACTAGAAGGTGAGTTGTTTAATAAAGAAGGAAAAATCCACCATCCACTACTAAAAAAATTCATATTTCCTGCCAATTTTGTTTTGAATTTTTTTGGTAGAAAATACTTATAAATTTTGTTATGAAAAAAAAAATTGCAGGAAATTGCTGCCATTTATTTTTTTGCAAAATATTTTGTATAAAACACTTTTTGCAACAAATTTTGTAGGAAATACTTGCGTATTTTATAATTTTGTAGGAAATAATTACCCATGAAGGAATTACCTGCCAATTAAAATTCTTGAAAAAAATGGCAAGAAAAAAATTTTTCTTGCAAATTTGTTGAAAAAATTTGCAAGAAAATTCCCATGTAATATGAGAATTTTTAGTAGTGATCATTCATCAAAAGCTCCCATCAATGGTTTGCCCTTTTATAAGAAAGAAAACTCTAAACCCTAACGAAGGAGGCAAAGAACTAATGAGAAAAGTTGTCGGGTATAAGTGAATGGAAAACGTGAACCATAACCTAGCAACTAAGGATGTCACACATGAAGAGAGAGAGGGAGAGAGAGAGAGATAGGACCCTAGCAGCTAAGGGATTAGGTTCCTAGAGTGATGAAGGAACCCTAAGGAGAAACCCTTTTATCTAAGACAAGGGTTGTTGGACGCATACATGGTCCTAGGTTCAATGAATCCATACATGGAACCCCAACCTTGGTCTACAATGACTTTGTCCATGTACCTACAAGAAGACAGTTACGTATAAATTAAAAAGTATCAATTCCAAAAAGTTTTAAATATGAAATATAATACAAAATCTTACATACACCATAGTTGTATGATTGAAATGTTCAACATCTTGTCTCCCACAATGATCTCTAGAGCATCATTCAGGTTAATGTACAATGGGACATGATAGTGGAGGCCAAATACTCTTAACTCTCACTCTATCTCTATTGGTCCTCTCTTCAACTTATGTAATTTGGTCAACAGTTTTCCCAAATGATAATTTTGTGCTTCTACAATGTCATCATCTTCACGTATAATATGTGGACACCTGACCTATTGTTTTTCAGGATGGGAGGGCTCAAATAAAGATTTAGAAAGGTATGACGTGAAAAACTTTATAAATTGTAATATTGAAGTACTAAACATATGATGCCATAATACCTTTGGTGGGCCAAACTATGGCATGATCAATGCTTTAGGCCAAGCTATAAATGAGCGTAAGGCCTCCCCAACAAATTGGATTTCTGAAGTTGGCACAGACACTTGAACAAGTGGATCTCGAACTTCATCAATCGTCACATATGCGTACTGGGGCAGTAGAGGAATACCATGGATAGTCTCTCCGCCTTCAAGTTGTCGTCCTAAAGCCACTATGTGCGAGGGATCTCCATCAATCAATAACTCATACTAACTTGTGTAGTTAGTATGTTTTGCAACAGAGCATGAGCCTTTTGTGCTCACACGTTGTCCTATTGGAGCTTGAGTGGGTAACTCCATATTCTGCTACTGCATTGACTGAAGTTTTTCTTCAACTGCTCTTTGTATTTGTTGTTATTGTTGAAGTTGTTCCATGAAATGTTGCTCCGTAGGTCCCATGCTTTGGTTCCTTTTTCCTGCATTTGTTGCTCAATCTTCCTTAAGGCCTCTTGACTTAGGGAATCGTTACTTCTTTGTGGAGGACTAAAGTAATCTCGAAGACCAATTTCACTTCCAACACCACACACACGACTTGGGTCCTCTGCCCTTCCAATAGCCATTGTGAGTATATCCTCCCAACCATGGCCAACAAACAAACCATGAGTCTTGATGAAGGATTGACCCCAACCAAGGATGGAGGCACATGCTTAAGAAGACTAAGCATGTTTAGAAAGGAAGTTCACTAATCCTTCATCCGTTTCATTTGTATTAGTTATTTTTTATTCCCAAAGTTGACTTAGTTGAATCAACTTTAGTTGACTTGTTGACCTTTGACTAGGTTTGACTTGTTGACTATAGTTGACTTGACTTAAGCCAACATGCTAATATATGTTTATTTGCTTTGTATGTTAATTAGGAGTAAGAAAGCAATGTTAGGTGGTGCATGGTGATTAAGGAGCATAAATGATGTGGAGGAGAGAGTAAAACAAAGGCATAAAGCATAAAGTAAAAGGCATGAAGCAAGTGTACCTATGTACCTTTGGTCTCCTTTGTGTTTAGCACACTTTGGCCACTTTTTGGAGACATATGAGACACATTCTTTGTCTCCTTTTGTGCTAGAACGAAATTAGCCTTGCACACACCATAGTTAGCTCTTTTATCTCTCATTTTTGTAACCTTATTTGACCTAGTTTCTAGAAGCTAAGGTTAGGTTTTTGTAGAGACATCCTCAGGTATCTTTTATTTGCTTAGAGGCCCCTAGACTCTTCTATATAAGGGGTGCTCCTAGACATGTAAAAGGGTTGAACATTTTGAAGTAAAAACACTCTTGTATCTCAACCATTTGTGAGAGTTTCCTCCCTTGGAAGTGAATACTTTTAAGCCTTATCTTGCATAGCAAGTGGCGGCACACATCCACTCATCTTCAAGGTTGTCATGGCTTCTAGCCTAGCCTTGTAGTGGCGTGCTTCTCATTTTTTTACCATTTATTTCCTTTCCATTTTATGTTTTCTTCTTCCTTTAATTATTCTTGGTTTTCTATGGTTTATTTGTTTTCGATTTCCTTTTTGTTTTGAATCAATCCATCTTCTTCTCTTGAGCTTTGTGAAATGAACCTTCACATCTAGATAGCTTGCTATCTTAATGTCCAGTGGGGATTTCACTTAGCTTTCTTAATCAACTCACACCATATTCAATAATCTTAAAAAGGATTAAGATAATCCTTCATCATTTGGTATCTAGAGCCTAGGTTATCTTGAATATGGTGTTTTTCATGTGCTAACATTGTCTTGTTGTAGCTATCTTTGTATAGTTCGAATCCACTTCCATTACACAAAAAAAAATAGTGTTGGCAAAAAACTTGACGATTTTAAAACATTAAACTGCACCATATCAGCGGTCTAAAAATCACGTTTTTGGTGTCAAAAGAAAGCTCTCTGAGTCTAGTTTCAAGAAAAAAAAGAACCAACGCATTTGGAGTTCTGTGGAGAAAGTTATGATCAAATTAGTGAGCAAAGGTCAGATCTGCCAAGAATATGTGAATCAACGTTTTCAGGTTCTTTTGTGGCAGTTTGGCTACGGTTTTTGCACCTCTTTAAGCTCCTAAATGTGGTTGGATAACATGTATTTGGATGCTTAGTCTTTGAGCCTCAAATCCATGTGTTTAAATGGATGATAGCTACATGTTTGTGTCTTTGTGTATGTCATGTTGAGTCTTTAAATGTTCCTAACTTTTGCTTGAGTCATATGTCATATGCTAACTTGAAGTTTTCTTATTCTTGTTTTTCCATGTATTTGAATCTTGTTTTCACTTTATGTCTTGCTTGATGTATGCTCCATGAAATTGATTTTGGCCTAAAACTTGAGGAACTAAGTGTCCAAGCCACCTAAAACTCTTTCTCACCATTTTATGAAACTAGTTGTGAAAGAAGAAAAATTTGCACCAATTTTTGCCTAAAAAACGAGAGCAACCTTGCTCCTTGGTGAACTAAAAGGGTGTTTTTCATGTGTTTTTCTTGTTTTAGTCTTGTTAAAAGTTTTGTCTCAAACTTTTCTTCTTTAGAGTTTAGCTTTCCTTGTTTTTGTGCTTTTCTTGCTTGTTACTAGGCGTTCTTTGTTTTGTCTTAGTAGTTTTCTTTTCTTGAAACTCTTGGGGTGTTGTGGCCGAATCACTTGTCTTGCATTTGAAAGGTTTTGAACAAGTTTTTAAAAGAGTTTGCTTCACTTCTTTGGTAGATTTTGAGTGCTAGCCTTGCCTTGTTACTTTGGGAGAGTGATCTAAACACTTGGGTTACATTTTGGGTTGGATTTGGTCTCGGTTTTCATGTTGTCTAATCTCTAATCCATTTATTTTGTCTCGGATTTGAGTGTTTTTGTTGTAGGAATCATGACAAGTTCATCAAATGCACCTACACCAAACAAAAACAATACATTGATGAGATTGCTTCGGGATTTGGAGTTGTCTAGGAAGGAGGCCTTTGAACAAT
>Ga0214542_1004428_pt1 | contig 27851 bp, 19 predicted proteins | sample CNSS1metaG_FD_160096 | JGI IMG/M metagenome (GOLD analysis project Ga0214542, IMG submission 160096) | Root nodule microbial communities from cowpea collected in UCLA plant growth center, Los Angeles, California, USA - CNSS1 | ecosystem: Host-associated > Plants > Roots > Nodule | place: USA...
AATTAAACTATTCTACAATACACTTATTTTATTTTACAAGATAACATTTGCATAATTGAACACTTTGTCTTCATTAGTGCTTGATCATCATTCAAAATCACTCGACTTCCTTCTTTTTGCCAACACTTACCAAATTATATACACTACGACACCACCATGAAACCTTACCAAGAGATTCATGGAATTACGTCCATCACATACGACACCACCATGAGATCTCACCAAAAGGTTCATGGAATTTCGTCCATCACATCCAACACCACCATGAAATCTCACCAAGAGTTTCATGGAATTACGTCAATCTCATACCATAGCCATGTCTCACCAATCAACCATAGATTTATCAAGCATAACAATCTCATGCCAATATCCAACCAATCATGATTCATGCACTTATTCATACCAAAATCATCAATTCCAGTCTATAAATCATATAATACATGCATATTCACACGCTTCATGCTTTAAATAAGGTAATGCAAACAAATCATGCAACTAACAATTGAAAACATGGAAGTATAAACACCTTCAAGCACACTACTGTCAACCTCGCTCAAGCTAACAACTTTCGCTCAGGCGAGAGAAATCCCCTGCCCAAGCTAATAGCTCTCGCCTAGGCGAGATTTCAAACAAAGGGCACTTCGAGTTCTCGCTCAAGCTAGCCTATCTCATTTAGGCTAGAGTCCTTCGCTCAGACGACAACTCGAAACAGGGAAGGGAGCGAGCTACTGCTATTCTCGCTTAGGCGAGAGCTTCTCGTTTGGGCAAAAGAAACACTCGGCTAGGTAAGCTTAGCAGGCCTCTCCTGTTTTCACGTGAGCAACATCCAGAAACACAGTCCAAGGCACATCCAACTCAGTTTCATGCAAGCACAACATCAACTAGGCATTAGAAACACGAATCACAAATAAAACAAACAATATGCTACAAAACTTGAAAACCCTAGCTTCCTTTACCTGGAGTGGAGCTAAAACGTAAGCACAACGGTCCTAGGAGAAGAGAGGAGTACTGTAACTCCAACCAGTGCAGGGAAACTAGAAAAACAAACGCATAGAGGCTAGCATAAGGTTTCAATGTCAACCCGAGGTAGAACCCAGACATTGGAATGGAAAGAAAGGGGTAAAGTTCAAGTTCAACTTACCCGGAGAAGACGTTAGAGTGAAATAGTGAGTGCTCTGATTGTGCCCTACCAGAGCTCACGTATGCAGTTCTAAGAGGGAGGAGGGAGCTGGTCCATTTCTAGAAAATGAGACACCAAAAGTGAATTAGGGTTGGAATGAAAGGTTCCCTTGCCTTTGGACAAAGGCTGGTAAAGGGTTTTGGGCACCGTATGGGTTGGCCTTAGGCCCAACAGACAAGGTTAAGCCCTTATATTATAATGTAGAAAAAAGTGGGTCTTACATTAACAAATGTGTGTCTTACAAACAATTTGAGAGACTACTGAAAGAAATCGCACAAAGGAAAATAAATGTATAATTAAGGGTATGATAAAATGAAAAATACCTTAGAGATCTAATTTTTTTTTTCAAATATCAACATATATACTCAATGGTCGAGAAATAATAAAAATTGTTTTAGCAAAACAAAAGATTTGTTTAAATGAAACAAAAATTATTAATAATTAACTTTTTTTATATTACCTAGTGAATGAAAGGTTTATGCTATTAAACACTTAAATTGAGAGTATTAAATATTCTCATGTGAAAAGAAATATTCAAAATATTAAAAAAATAATAGAAATATTCAAATGTGAGACATAAAAAATTTCAATTATATACATCATTTTAACATAATTACATAAATATTTGTGATAAGATGAAAAATATATTGAATACGAATGAGTTTCATACAAACCAAATAATTAGAAAAAATAAAAAATAGAAAGTATATATATATATATATGGTTACTTAATTAATTATGAAGATTTTAATAATTTAAACGGAACGAAAATTTGCGGAGACATGTATTATGGCGGGGATATGTACATCCTCATACCCAATTGAAAAAGTCAGAGATTTCCCATACCCATACCTAGTCAATGATGGGATTCCCCGTCAAAACGGGGACGAGTTTGGGCAATACCCACAGGGGCGGGTTTATTTGCCATCTCTAGTCTTAACATCCATTTGATGTATCACTAGCTTATGGGTAGTTGCTAAGGATAACAAAAACTCCAATTGAGGAAATCCTAGTCACAAGGGCAAAGGTATCAAAGTAATCTATGTTGGGTTTTTGAGTGAAATATTTTGCTACTAACCTTGTTTTATACTTATCTATGATCCATCTGGGTGATACTTTTTCTTAAAGATCCACTTACAACCAATGAGTTTTGCTTCTTTATGCAAATCTACTAAGGTCTAACTATTATTTTTCTGAATTGATTCAATTTCAGTCCTAATGGCCTTATCCCACTGTTTTGCATCAAGAACTCTAGTAGCCTCTAGAAAGCTTGTTGGATCATTTTCAACTAGATAGGTATAAAAGTCATGTCCAAAAGAAGTTTCCTTCCTTTTTCTTTTAGTTCTTCTCAAGACTTCACACATGGCATCACTATTATTATCTGTAGATTGTTCAGGTGTCTTACTAAGCTTTAAAGGAAATATGTAACATCCGGTCAGGAGATTACAAATTTTAATAAAATAAAGAAAATAAATAATGACACTGCATTTAATAATACCTCATTTATAAAAAATGCGGGAAATTTAAATCTTTATTAAACTATGAAAAGTCCAATATTCCATAATTTATAAACACAATTTATAAAAATATCCACAATGTTTACAAATTATTATTCAAATCACAAATCCTCAAAAACTCCAAAACTAGCCCACGCTCCGAGCCTAAGCCTCACCAGCTCCACCTGCAATATCATCTGCTCACGTGTACCGCGTACACGATCATCGCCAAACACAAACAGATAGGGTGAGCTAAAAAGATAACACATAAATATACAAAACATATATATATATATATATATATATATATATATATATATATATATATATATATATATATCATAAAATAGATCAAAACAAAATCTCTTCTTTTATCCCGCATGGCCACAACCATGTATGATATCATTTCACCACCAAGGAACCTCCTCCTTCTTTATCACATGGCCACAACCATGTAATATCAATACACATCAAGGAAGACTCGTTCCCTTCCTTCCACATGGCCACAACCATGTAGTATCAGTGCACATCAAGGAGACTCGTTCCAGCTCTTGCACATGGCCACAACCATGCTAACAGTGTTCTACATCTTCTAGTGAGTATCTCAAGGCGCCTTGCTGCCACACCTATCAGCTACAACCGATAGAGCACATGCAGGAATCATGCTACAGATCACACACCGTAACGCCAGGTGGAGTTCCCAAATATGAACATATTTTGTAACGTCCCAGGACTACCAAACTCGTCAGCGAATCACTGAGGAGGGCAATCCATTTGGACCCATCCGTACTGGCCACAACCAGCACACTCACACCGGCAACACTCGCCAACCCGAGCCATAACTCAAAGGTTCCTCGTGTTCATCCGTTATCCCGAGCCACAACTCAATCATTCCGGGCCACAACCCATAGAATGTCACGTGCTTAACCCCTATCTCGAGCCACAACTCAAGGATACGTTCCGGGCCATAACCCATGGAAAACCAGCAAGCCCACCATCGAGATATCTTAGAAGCCTTATAGACCACGCATCACCATTCAAACTCCAAATCAATCCAATACCGCAAAATTAATTGCCTTTAAACCCATCATCCATCCATCCTTGGCTTAAACTTCCAGCTCTCTTATAAGCACTCCAGTTCATCTCGCTTAGGCTAGGTTACCTCGCCTAAGTGAGCACCACGCACAAAACCAGCCTTGAACACTCGCCTGTGCGAGATCACATTTCGCCCAAGAATCACATCTCTCGCCTGGTTGGGAGTTAAGCCAACATCAGAACATTCTTCGAATTCTCACTTAGGCGAGAGACTCTCGCCTGAGCGAGAGACTCTTTCGCTCAAAGAATGGGATCCCCGTCTGAGCGGGATGCCAAGCCAAATCACCCAACCCTCTCGAGTTCTCGCTTAAGCGAGACTCACTCGTCTAAGAGAGATGACCTTTCGCCCAAACCCAAAAACCCTCTGCCTGAGCGAATGCCTCGAGCAGAAAAGAGGTACGAGTCCCTGCATATCTCGCCTAGGCGAGCCTTGCTCGCTTGAGTGAGAATTGCAGACTCTAACACTGTTTCATGCACACAAACATTGCACCAGAGACCCAAAACACATTCCAAATCATACCAATTCAGTTTGACAACATTGTACCAACAAAACAAGCATAATTTAGACGCAATAAAGGCCCCCAACCCCAAATTTGCACAATAGCAGCATACTTAGCACAAAATACCCATCATGTTCATGCAATTAGGTAAAAGTCTCAATAAAACAGTACTAACCACCCAAACCCCAAATTCATCACATGACCAACACGAAATCCATGGCATAAAGTCATCAATTTCATACAATCAGACCAAAACATAATATTACGGGTTCAACTCCCCTAACCTGAAATTTCCTCTTGCAAAAGTATAATGTTACAACTTTTCTTCTTGCCCAACACAAAATCCCTTAGTGCTCCCACAATTTGCCCTAGGTAGTCTCTAATCCTCTCCAATTCGCTCCCTACTCAAAAACAAAACCCGAACTGCAGAAACCCTCTTTTCACATAATTTTGACCTTTTATAGGTGCCTTAATAGTGGTGTTAAGTGCAAAAACGAAAATAGCCTTAATGATATTTTAATTACTATTCAAGACCCATTATTTTGGTTATTTTTAAGCCCCTTGGTTGCCCCTTCTGCTAGGGTTGTCTCTACCCTTTCATATTCAGGCCACACTAACTTTTTAGCAAAAAGAAAGTTAAATTTGAGTCCACCAAGGTTCGAACCCACAACCATGCCAAAGCCAAATCAATACTAAACCATCAAGCCCACTCATGTTTCTTGCTAACTCACACAATTCAAGTATTATATCATACGAAACATGCTCCAACATATTATTAAAACAATAATAATTAAACAACACCCAATTTGGCACACATAGGACTTGAACCCCAAGTCCTCTCACACAATCACAATTCTCTCAACCACTTAAGCTAGTACTTTTTCACATCATACCTATTAGAATTTAATGTCATAAATACACTACCTACTCGCATTTATTAATTAATTAATTATTTAATTAATTAAATTCTACGGATCTTACAAAATATATGTTCAAAAAACTCAACATTTTTTGTCTCCACAATAGTATTATGTTCAATCACATCACTTTTAAGAACAAGAAACCTATAGGCAACACTATGTTCAACATAGCCTAAAAAAATACAATCAGAGGTTTTAGAACCTATTTTCCTTTTCTTAGGATCGAGTAACATTACCTTAGCTAGGCACCCCCACACTCTTAAATATTTAAGATTAGGTTGATAACCTCTCCACAACTCATAAGGTATTTTACCGATTTTCTTATGAGGTATCTTATTTTGTAAAAAAACATGTAGTAAGAAGGGCTTCTCCCCAAAGGTTATCAGGTGCACTAGAACTAATAAGCATGGCATTCATCATTTCCTTAACAACTTTATTCTTTCTCTCAGCTACTATTATTATTTATAGATTATATAGATGTCTCACTAACCTTTAAAGGAAATATATGTTCAAAAAACTAAACATTTTTTGTCTCCACAATAGTATTATGTTCAATCATATCACTTTAAAGAACAAGAAACCTATAGGTAGCACTATGTTCAACATAGCCTAAATAAATACAATCAGAGGTTTTAGAGCCCATTTTCCTTTTCTTAGGATCGGGTAACATTACCTTAGCTAGGCATCCCCACACTCTTAGATATCTAAGATTAGGTTGATAACATTTCCACAACTCATAAGGTGTTTTACCGGTTTTTTTATGAGGTATCCTATTTTGTAAAAAAACATGCAGTAAGAAGGGCTTCTCCCCAAAGGTTATCAGGTGCACTAGAACTAATAAACATGGCATTCATCATTTCCTTAATTGTATTATTTCTCTCAGCTACTCCATTAGACTCAAGTGAATATGGTGGGGTTACTTCATGGATGATACATTCTCTAACACAATATTCATTGAACAAAACATATTCACCACCTCTATATGATCTAATCCTCTTAATTTTCTTATTCAATTGATTTTCTACTTTTACCTTATACTTTAAAAACACATCGAAAGCTTCATATTTATGCTTGATTCAGTACACTTTGATGTATCTAGAATAATCATTTATAAAGGTTACAAAATAATTTTTACCACCTGTAGACATAGTCTATTTTAAGTCAACTAGATCAGAATGAATCAACCTTAACAATTCAGATTGACGTTCTACAGGATATCAAGTTTTCTTTGTTATTTTAGATTCTACACATATATCACACTTACCACTTTGTTTATCATGCATATTAATTAATCCTAGTCGTTGCAATTTCATAACATATGAAGAATTCACATGTCCTAATCTAGCATGCCACATATCATATGAGTCAACGATATAAGCAAAAGAAGATTTATTAATAATTTCTGAAATATTGAGTACAAAGAGACCTTGATCAGAATATCCCTTCCCTGCGAAAACATTATTTTTTGTCATTACAATCTTGTCAAATTTGAATGACACTTTAACCCCAACTTTTTCAAGTAGTGCTACAGATATCATATTAACTCTAATAGAGGGCACATGCAGCACATCACTCAAGGCTAGATTTTTCCTAGATATTAGTTTCAAAAGAAACTTTCCTTTCCTTAGGACATGAGTTATCCTGGAGTCATCAAGATAGACGTGTTATTCTTCATCCCCTACACTGGTATAAGAGGTAAAAACACTTATGTTTGCACATATGTGCCTGGTAGCACCAGAGTTTACCACCCACTTACTCACATTGGTCATCAAATTTTTTTGTGAAATGACCACAACTATAGTATCTTCCCCTTGGGCTATATTTGCCCTAGGAGAATTGTTGTTTCTTGCTCTATGCCTACACTGAGGTGCATGATGGCCAGGCTTCCCACCTACGATGCAATTTCCCTTTTTCTTAAAGATGGGGTTAGATCCTTTGGGACAGGAATTTCAGAAATTATTTTTCTTATTGTGACCAGGTTTATTCTCGTACCTTTTTGGAGCAGGTTTTTCTTCTACAATGTTATTTTTTGTAGATAATGCTTTGACCCTTGCAGTAGCACATTCATGCCTGTTGGTATCTTCGACTACAATGTGTGTAATGAGCTCTTGAAACGACATCTTCTTGTGCCTGTGTTTCAGCTGTTGTTTATAGTTAGTCAAGATAATGGTAGTTTCTCGATCAAGAGTTCTGAAACGAACTGATAAGGAAGGATTATGTTCTCTGCTTTGATATCTTCAAGCAGCTTGTTATATTCATTGATTTGAATCTTAATGTCCTTATCTTTAATCATCTCCCAGCAGTAGTAGTTTCCTATGATGAATCTTTGTCTGACTATATCTTCAGCAATATATTTAAGGATCAAAGAATCTCAATTTTTTTTGCTTCCTTGTATGAACAATACACATCGAACAGGTCATTAGAAAATCCACTAAGTAAAGTGTGTTGACATGCCTTGTTTGCACGAATCTAGTCTTTAACTTGTTTTGAAAGGATATTGGAGTTGAGTTTTGAAGATGTGAGAGCAGTAACAACTCCATATATGTCTAAAAGGGTAGAAACACATTCTTGCCAGTGTCGGAAGCTCTATCCAAAGAATACCTCGATTTTTGACACATCCGGAAAGGGTTTCACAAAGACCGTCTGAGTTTCGGAAACAATATTTGGATTCTCTGTAGAGGATGTGTTGTTGTTGTCAGTCATAAGTCCTTAAGATTGTTGTATTAACTGATAAAATCATGACTCGAACTTCTCGAGGCGTGTAGATTCCCTACCTTAAGGACTTATCTGCGGTGTATTACACAAGTCCCCTAAGATACAACAGGAACTTCTCGGAATTTCCGAAGGTCTCAGAAACTAGCAAGATAACTCATAAATAGAGTATGTATAACCAAGATATAAGAGAAGGGAGAAAAGAAAGAAGACAAGAAAAAGAGAGATGAGAAAATGTGTGTTTTGGAAGAGGATTTAAGCACCTATTTATAGATGATGAATGGGTTTAAAAAAATCCCATGCTCTGTATCTAAAGCCTGGTGATGAAAGCAAATATTCCATGATTTGTGGAAGTGGGATCAACTTGTGGAGGAAAGTTTGTTGCAACGGCATGCACCAAACCGAAAAAGGAGGAAAGCTTGCGAACATTGCAACAACCGCAATGTTAATATTTTTTGCAATACACTTATAAATATATATTTATAACAATGGGTAGTTCCCTCAACAACCCCAGGACAGAAGACAAAAACTTCTTGCAAAAATCATACTCACAAAATTTCTAACAATTACAATACCAACCAAAAAAACATATAGTCCAACAAATGTCAAAAGTGTTTCTCACATCTAAAGTTACAATAATATAAACTTTCTTTTAGATTGTCTTGTATCCTTATGATTCCCATTGAAACTAACTTCCCAGGACTTGTTGGATTCTCTATTATTAATGTCGCTCTCACTTTATTGCTTTTGTTGTTTAATATCTTCATGATTTTCAAAAGCCAAACATTTAAAGAAGCAATTAAAAGATGAGTTATTCCATGGGCATCATTTTGGCTCATGGTTTTTGAAACTTGGGTCTGTCAAGTCCGCAAAATGGTGCCATGGAGAGTTAAAGACCCAGATAATGAATCTACCTAGAAAGAGAAGGACAACAACCACCACTCACACAGATAAAAGCAACACAAACATGTATCATACAATGAAGGAGAAATCGAAGAAGATAATCAACAAGGCTAAAATAATTTCTTTTTATGTGATTAAATGCGTAATGATTTTAGACATGTGGTTGGGCACATGAACCAATCAGAATATGAGAAACTAGTTGATGAATATTTATTAGAAATCCATACCCAAGCTCTAATTTGTGTAACTGAAAAAATTTCCTCAGCATCTGCTATTACATTTATGAAAATTATGTTGTTCCTATGAACCCAAATGCTACAAACTATTATCATCCTCATACATTTCCACGTTGTATTATACTTCTTATTTAAACAAAGATGTTCAAATGACAAAAATGTATCTTTGCACTATTATGATACACAGAAGATGACCCTGCCCAAAATCGCACAAATTCCATATGTGTGTAGTTATCTTACAGGTAAAGAATGGATTTGAAACTGTTTCATCGCAAGATTGACACATGACACACATTCTATTATCCAGCTCTACACCCATGTGTTGTAAGTTGTCTCGTGTGACAATCTCATTAATAATGATGCACTAAGAGAAGTGTGGGGTTGTTGGTAAGGCTTTTGTTTTCCAAAAGAGGTCGTATAAAAATGCTTCCTCATCTTTAATTCCACTATTTAACATCTTATATGCAGATTTTACTGTATAATCATCTGTTTCCCCATCATTCCATATCCCTTCATCCTCTTTATCTCTATTCAAAGTTCTCCCTTTGATCTCACACATGAAAAGAGTCAACATATTCCTCTCCCATTCAAACCACTCTCTCCTCCATGGTAAGTCCCATGTACATCGATCACCATTCCAAAAGATTCATAATAATTTTTAATTTATTAAATCTATCACATCATTCACTAATTTTCATCAACTTTTTTTTTAATTCCTTCATTTCTCACCATCTTCCCCTTAACCTAAACAACTACACTTTCATCTTCTTTTTTTCTCAAATCTACTTAAATTCACTCTCTCAAATCCATCCTCAAATCCAAATATAGCATAAAAGAAATGACCAAAGTTTAAGTGAAAATCTCCCGATTAAAGAATATATATATATATATATATATATATATATATATATATATATATATATATATATATATATATTAGAAAATGTTATACAACATCCCATAATTACCAAAAACTTCTTCTATCTCATCAAACATTTATAACAAGCATAAGACATCATTTAACACTAATGACAACCTTAAACCTAACAACAACATTGATTTGTAAATTATACTATACACATTAAATAATTAATTCAGCTCATTTAATCCATTCATATTTACTCATTAAAATTTATTATTATTATTATTATTAATAGAATATTACTAAGGTTATATAATTTGTTAAGTTGACCTCTTTTCATTTCTACAATTTGTTTTTGTAAAAAACATATTGATACAAAAATGTATCCAATTATTTAATTGTTCTACTTAATAGTATAACATAATATTGTTTATTCAAGGTTTAATTAGTTATTTGTTTCCTATTTACATCTAAAAACGTTTAGTTGGTCCTCCTATTTTTGTGAACCTCGATTTTATCTCGATTTGTGAAAATTGATGCAATTTGATTCTGATTTGTGAAAAATTAATACAATTTGGTCATTTCTGTGTTAAATTTATTAAAATAGATTGATGACTTTTCATCAAAATAGAAGTTGTTAATAGGGGTAGTTTCTTATGTTGACATAATTAACATATTCCTAATGACAATGTTGATAAAAAATCATTAACCTGTTCCAAACAATTTAATGAAAATGACCAAATTGCATCAAATTTTCACAAATCAAGACCAAATTGCATTATTTTTTATGAATTAGGACTAAATTGAGACTAAACAATTGGAGGACCAAGCCGATATTTTTAAGCTAAAAACAGAGATCAGATGACTAATTAAACCTTTATTTAATGATATCATCAATGATTAAAACTGGTAAAAATAATTTTCTATCAATGATTATAATAAATTAATTTAAGATATAAAATGAATTTTTTAATTATATTTCCATTTAAATTAATTATAAATAAGATAAACTATTATTCTTATTGTATAACATTTTTATGAAAATCACAATCCATCAATTATTTTTTCTTTAGTATAATATATTTTAAATTTAAAAAAGTATAGTTCATAAAATTTTTATTAACTCACATTCCCTAATTTTAGTCATCTATAGTTAGTAACAGTTTTATCAGTAATATAACGTTCTCAAAACATATTACACTATTTCAATATATATATATATATATATATATATATATATATATATATATATATATTCAAATAATGTCATATAAGACATTATTACTTTGACATTCTAGCTATATTGACATCTCAAAGTTCATCAATCATTTATTACATGAAAATTTATTAGAAAAAAAAATAAAACAAAAGAATAGAAAGCATAGGAGATCACACCAAACCCAAGATAAAATTTATACTTCACGAAACATAGACAAACTAAATGTATTATGAAAAATATCTAAATAAATATATGGAAGTATAAAACATTAAATCACTTCTATTATTCTATATTAATGAAAGCTAAATTAACTAACATATCACACAAAAAACATGACAAACTTTGAACTATATATGTGTACAAACATTTAAGCACGGACACCATCTTCCTATAAGACTCCAAAGAACTTTTAATCTAAAAACCATGATAGACTAAAGAATAATCACTTTCCAATCAAAATCTATGTGTTTAAGCATGCTACAAAGGATAAATGGTCTTGATAAACTCAGCATAAATAGAAGTATGTACCCTTAAAAAAATTGAAAAACTACCCACATATTCACCTGACTTCCTTTAAAAATACTAACACATGAAGCCAAACCGGGACAACTCCTATTTGCACCATCAATATTCATTTTAAGTCAATTAGCATATGAAACTTGTCATATTACATCCACAAATGAAACCACCCTACCCTCCCTAGTTTGAATATTGAAAATTTTCAATACCAAAAAATCAGAAGCAGTATTACTCATGTGCTTCTTAGATTTATTCCCAGCCATAAGCACTAACTCCTTAATTTGAAAAATCTCGCAATTGGATTCTGAAATCTATTGTGATTTCTCATCCTCTAGATCATTCAAATAATTGCAGTAATAATTGTTATTTTAATCACTTTAAGCAAAGCACAACAAGGAGACTTCATAAACTGAACAACCAAATCCAAAGAATAAAATTGCAAATTCTTAAAAACTTCTTTCAATCTTTTTCACAATCGTTTAGTAATAGAACATTGGAAAAACAAATGAGAGAAAAATTCAAGATTATTAACCACACGAAGAACATATAGAGCATAAAACCACTCATTTTTTTTAACCTCAAAATCAATAGATAAACAATCATACAACAATTTCTAAAGAACTAAAATTTTAGCCAATGATACCTCATCTAACAAAATCAAGTTATCCCCATCTATACATTTCATACCAAAAGAATAAAATTTTCTTTTGCAACTTTTGAGAAAACACACGAGTAACGTGTAGAGTCCAATTAGGCATATACCTATTTATAATTATATTCCATTTCTAACACTAAATACATCTTTGCGTCAATTCAATCGAATATTGGATAAATAGCTAGATGAATGCATCTTAATTAAATTCACCTTATATGTAATTAGTGTGCTTACTAGTAAAAAAAAGTGTTGCATATTCTCAAGAATTTGTTTAGACTATTTTTATCAATCCTGTTCAATAAAAATAATGCTACCATTAATAATTTTTATTATAAATTAGGTTAGTAGAAAAAGATATCTCCCTTCTTACCTAATGCATGAAAAACAATTTGTAACTTATAGCATTGTTGTAATAGATAATTTCTTCCAATTTTTTTGAAAGTTGGAACTAATTAGCTGGTTGTTACTGAATAGTTGAAAACTGCTTTCCCAAAATAACAAAAGAAAGAAAAATGAGACTGAAAGTGTTCATATTCATGTTCTTGTTAAATTCATTTTTTTGGCATTGTACAAAGTTTGTTAAATTCCTTTTTTTAGGTTGGGAACCAACCAAAAGTTAAGCTCTCCAATGTTTGTGCTCTTCAAAGGAGCAACACCTTACACGTATGTATGGGGCGAAGTATACTCCTCTCCATGTTTATCCTCATATGAGGACATTTTCGCCAACCTATGCTTTTCTTTTCCCCATGATTTCATTAATCACTACCCTAAAGAACATCAAACCTGTACTCAGATCATAAATTCTGTTGTGGGACCTTATTTTCTTGTGTCACATCTTCGTCATCAACATTTTACTTCAATGGGTTGAAAGTGCATGATTGCTACCTACGACAAACATGTTGCAAAGGGCAGCAAGCAATGCATATTCATGGTGGTGGGCCAGCCACATCAGGACAAAGCAGTCAAAATGGCTGGATCAAAGCCTCCAAGGTACGTTTCTCAGTATGAAACCTCAATAATCAATCCGACTATTATTTTATTTTTAAAATTCTCTAGTAACATCAAATCATATATTGGATATTAAGAACCAGAATGTAGCAAATCATCAATCTTAGGCGATTTTAGAATTACCCACATTCTCATTTTCTCTTGATTTCCTAAACTTTGTGGAGAATTGTTGATTAAGATGTCTTTCAATTCACATGCATAAAAAATGAAGCTTTTCGTTTCAATGATAGTAGCTGCATTTTTTTCAATGCACCATTTTCTCAAGGCTAAATATGCATACACTTAACAAGATTTTAGAGAAAGGGATGCAAAATGACATGTATATATATTAGTTTTTTTTTCTTTTCTATAAATTTTACCGTTAGTATTTATTTTCACTATATTAGTCTTTGTTGTTGTTATTGTTATTGTTATTGTTGTTATTGTAGTTGTGTTTGTTGTTGTTGTTGTTGTAATTGTGTTTGTTGTTGTTGTTGTTGTGGTTGTGGTTGTAATTAAAGCATTGATCCATAATAAAATAAGATTTTAAGATTGATGTGGAGTGTGAGTACAATTTTATGAATTTTTTTTTTATGGGATTTTTTGCTTGAAATTTATATTTTATCTGTTATCTTTTAATTTAATGATTACAAAAAATAAATTAAAAGTTATTATTTTTTTATAATATTTAATTTATTTATTATTTTGTATTTTGGTATTTCTATTTATTTCCTTAAAAGATGTAATTAGTAAAACCATTATTAATCACATTTAACAAAAATCTCTCAAAGATTTAGACGAATTGAAGTTGTTGTTTTTTAAAACATTTAGTACACTTTTGAATTTATGATTATTTATCGAAACTCTTTTCGTTAAATATTGTTTTGAATATATTAATAAATATGAAAATGATTATATATGATGTGAGAATTAAACAAATCATGTCATTTTTTTATATTGGTTATACATATTTTTTTTTACATTTGATATCAATTATGGTGATATTATTGGTAATAGATTCAATTGAAAATTTATTGATTAAAAAGTCATTAAAATAAATACCATCAATCCAATCCATTTTTATTAGAAGAATGATTAAGTTTTGTATATAAAAAAGGTACAATTCGCTATCTTTCATTATATTAGTTATGATTGGAAAAGAAAAAAAATGATACGGAGATAATTATACGATTAAATTATGGATTGATAATAAAATATGATTTTAACATTGCTGTGGATTGGCAATACATTTTTAAGAGTTTTTAATATATTTTTATTTTATGCTTGAAATTTATATTTTATTTGTTATCTTTTATTTTTTAAAGATTACAAAAATAGATTAAAAATTATTAGTTTTATTTTATAGTATTTAATATATTTATTATTTTTTTATTTTGGTATTTTTATTTCTTTCTTTACGAAGTAAAACCATTATTCATCACTTAAAAAAAATCTCCTAAAGGATTAGAAAAATTGGAGTTGTTACTTTTTAAATATTTAATAAATTTCTGAATTTATGATTGTTTACTGAAACTCTTCTCGTTAAATATTGTTTAAATATATTAATAAATATAAAATAATAGTTATATATGATATAAGAATTAAAGAAATTATGTTTTTTTATAGTAACACATTTAGTTAATAAATTATAAATATTTGTTTACATTTGATTGCAATTGCGATGACCGTTAATAAATTCAATTGAAAATTTATCATTTAAAATAAATAGTTATCAATCTACTTCTATTAAAATATGGTGAAGTTTTTATAGAAAAGTACAATGTTGTTTTCTATCTTTCATGAGAAAATAAGATTAAATATATTTTTAACTTTCATATAAAATTTTGAAATTTTGAAATAATTTTATCTTTTAAAATTTAATGAATAAATTTAATTTTCATAAGCAATCGAAAATTATGTGTCTGATAATATGACTACATGTGTGTCTATCTGGATTTAAGTGTTGTCATGTGTATTCATATATTAACATATGCTGGTATGTAATGACACTTATATTCATAGATCGATCCGTGTGTGTCTATATCAAAGTTGTCGATGATAGTTATTTATCACATCAACAAATCTTTAATAAATCTTTAATATCTTATAATTACGATGAGTAAATTCAATTATTAATAAAGATTAAAAATAAAAATTATTCTGGAACAATATATTTAACCTTTTACATTTTAAAAGATGATTTTGATTTCACGTCAAGTTAAAAGTGACACTCTATATACATGAGTGGGACTAAAAAAATGAGACGCTTCCAAGCCTAAGTGTTGGGGAAAAGAATGGATGAAAAGAGACAATCAGCACCTGCTGCTGGACAATGGTATGAAGGGTCCGATGAACATCTCTTGCCATACCTTTAGCATCGCCACAGACGTAAAGATATCCTCCTTGAGAAATCAAATTCCACAAAATTATTGTGTATTTGGTCCAATTTACTTTAAAGAAATAATCATTATCTTTGCCAATTTCTTGGAAGAATTTTTGAAAAATAAGTACTTCTCACAACAATCTATTTTCCCAAACAACCACTTAATCATTTAGGTAAACTACAGTTTTACGATAAACTAGGACTTGAATTGGAGCTTCTAATTCTCTAAGAATAAGAATCGTGTATTTTATATTTTTGCTCATTATCGTGGTTGATTTACATATTTAGGTAGTTTCTATCTGATTCCTCTCTGTCCTTCAACTCTCTATTCTACATTTCCCCCAAAATCTCCCCTCTTCAGTTAAAAATCAGTATACCCTATAAAAACTACAACAATAATAAAGGAATGTTCAGTACCTGCTTTCGATAGATATTTAAAAACTAAACTATCTGTAAAATGTTCATGTACCTGTAAGAATCCCCTGAAAGGTGCCAAGCCAGTTCCAGGACCAACAATAATAATAGGAATGGAATGATCAGCCGGTAATTTGAATGCATAAAAAATGAAGCTTTTCGTTTCAATGATAGTAGCTGCATTTTTTTCAATGCACCATTTTCTCAGGACTAAATATGCATACACTTAACAAGACATGGTTTTAGAGAAAGGGATGCAAAATGATAGGAACACAGGGAAATGAATTAATTAATGACATTAAGAATGAAATAGGATAATGGCATAGTTAGTTCTATCAGTTTCATGGGTGCATAATAGATAAGAACAGAAGTTCTCATTCTCATATTCATTATTGCTATGCTTTAAGTTTTGGAATAAAATTGAGTGAATGATGAGGGAAAAAAATAATGACAGATATGGAAGAAAAGGTGAATGAAGCCCTCGTTGTGCTGCGAGATGAAGGGGACTCATTTGCTAAGAGGGCTGAAATGTATTACAAGAAGAGACCAGAGTTGGCAAATTTTGTGGAAGAAACCTTTCGAGCATATAAAGCCTTAGCAGACAGATATGATCATTTATCAAAGGAACTTCAAAGTGCGAACCGCACTATAGCCAGTGTTTTCCCAGACCAAGTCCCATGTCCTATTGAAGAAGATGAGGAAGAAGAAAGTGACACAGGAACTAATTCATTATCATCAGACCCCAACAATCAAACACATGATAAACCATCCATTCCTAAGGTTCCAAAAACCCCAAAGAAGGATTTTAAAAGTCAGACCATGTTGATCTCCAGAAAGGCCACACTTAAGAAGACTCCTAGCTCTGTAAAATACCTTCCAACAATTTCATGTTCAGGCCTGACCAAGGAGGAAGCTTTGGTAGAAATTGACAATCTTCAGAAAGAAATATTGTCGCAGCAAACTGAGAAAGAGTTCGTGAGGAGTTTGTATGAACGCGCCTATCAAAAGTACTGGTCAATTGAAGACGAGATCGCAGCAACACAGAAAAGGGTTTGCAGCTTGCAAGATGAGTTTGGTGTTGGGACAGTGATAGAAGACAATGATGCAAGAACTTTGATGGCAGCCACAGCTCTAAAATCATGCCAAGAGACTCTGGACAAGTTGAAAGAGATACAGGTTCAAGCATCCAAAGAAGCTAAAGAGGAGTATGAAAGGGTTAAGAAGGCTCACGAGATGTTTGAGACCCTAAGAGACCAATTCATTTCTAAATATATGACGAGTCAGCTAGAGCATGATGATGGGGACAAGTGTAAGAGTATAGAAACAGATCAAAAAAGCATAGATGAAGAGATGGATCGGTTGGAGCAGGAGGCGCATGATGTGGGGCTATTGAGAGAGAAGATTAAACGAAAGTTGGAGGAAGATTCAAGGAATTCCTTCACTGTGACTGAAATGGCTGAGTGCATTGATGAGCTTGTAAATAAGGTTTGTACCTTGGAAACAGCGGTTTCATCTCAGACTGGCTTGGTGAAGAGACTGAGATCAGACACAGATGGACTTCAGACAAACATAAGAAAGTTGGAAGAAGACAAGGAAATGCTCAGAGAAGACTCAGAAGTTACCAAGAAGAAGCTAAAGGAATTAGAGCGAGAGTTGTGGAGACTTAAAATGCTCAACCGAAGTGTCAGAAGTCAAGACAACACCCTCCAAACGCACTTTACTGAAGCTACCTGTAACCTTGAGCACCTTTCTGGAAAATTGACTTACATGAAACCAGATGAGGAGGAGGAGAACTTGGTACTTTACGGGAAGAAGAGAACTGCTTCTGATGGTATACCATTGAAAAAGTCTGAAAAACATGGTGCTAACATGTTAGTTAATAACTTAGATGTCAAGAAAATAAGGGAAAACCGTCGTGCAAATATTCATAAGAAGTCTGTTTCGATTGGGAGTAGTTTTCTTAATGAAAGGATTCAGAAGCTGCCATTCCATGAAAATGATAATTCATCTGATACAGTGAGCACTGTTGACAATGAATCACAGGATTTGGACACTAGTGAGGGAGATCAACCTAACTGGAGGCAGATGTTTATGAGTGGATTAGATGACAGAGAAAAGATTCTGCTGGAGGAGTACACATCAGTTTTAATGAACTATAAGGAGGTCAGGGCTAAGCTCAATGATGTGGAAAAGAGAAGCCGGGACAGCATTTTTGAGTTGACACTTCAGGTAAGAGATTATTTGTTTACTTCCGAATAAGGTTATATTAGATATCAACTTTTACAGATGTAGAATTTTGCCTGCAGTTAAGAGAGATGAAGAATGCTCTTGTGGCAAAGGACAAAGAGATACAGTTTTTACGTCAGAAGCTAAACTGGCCAGATGCAAATCCTGATGAAAGTCCCAACACCAACACCACGGAATACAAATATACACCCAATGAAGCAAATCTTCGAAGAGCAAGTCAAAGAGCGTATGGGTCAGACTCAGAAGTTTTACATTTAAATTTAAATGCAGATGCAAATGCAGTCACCCCTTACTCAGAACATCACGGTGAAACTGAAAGCACGAGAAGTATATTATCTCTGAAAATGACACTTGGCAGGCTCATGGAAAATCAGGATAAGCGCCATGACCTTTCGAACATGGAACAGAAATTCCGTTCAGCCATCGACGACTTGATGGAAGAGAACTTGGAGTTCTGGTTGAGGTTTAGCACTTCAGTTCATCAGATTCAGAAATTCCAAAACTCTGTTCAGGACTTGAAAGCTGAGCTGAAAATGATAAAGGAAAGAAACGACAAGTTAGAAGGGCATACAAATAATAAACAACAACATATGCAATCTGAACTGAGGCCAATATTCAGACACCTTAGAGAAATAAGAACTGAGTTATCACTGTGGGTGGAACACAATGCAGTGCTTCAGGATGAACTGCAAGGAAGGTACTCATCTTTGAGCAACATCCAAGATGAGATATCACGAGCGGCGAACGCCCGATCCGGAGCCGACCAGGCTGAGCTCATTAGCAAGTACCAAGCTGCAAAGTTTCAAGGTGAGATTCTGAACATGAAGCAAGAGAACAACAAGGTTGCAAGTGAACTGCAAGCAGGTCTTAGCCTTGTGAAGGGAATGAAAGTTGATGTTGAGAAGACACTTGATGAGCTAGATGAAGCTATTGGTGTTAGTAATAAGAGTGCCGCCCAGATCAAAAAATCCAGTAGTCGTGCTCGAATACCCTTGAGGTCTTTCTTGTTTGGAGTCAAGTTAAAGAAGCAAAAGAATCATCCTTCACTGTTTGCATGTGTCAACCCATCATTGCAAAGACAACACAGTTTCAATGAAGCACAAGCTCCAATTTAGAACAACTTTCCACCAGTACTTGGATTCAACTCTAAATTATGTAACACTGTGATTGTGATAATATATAAAAGCTGAGTCCTCGTGCTTTTTTAATTTCAGAATTGGTTTTGCTTCTAATTGCAAGATTGACTTACAATCCTTTCTTAAAGTGCGTGGGTTCATCTGTATAAAAGCAATTGGAATTTTATCTTTATTTCAGGGTGTAGCCTTCTGCATGTGTAGTTTCATAATATGATATGACATGCATTTTTAAATATAAAATTCTTTATCTTTGTAGTTGTTTATGGCAGAAGTTTCCCCTTGCCAAATAATTATGAATACTTATGTGTTTTTTATTTAACCATTAACAGGCATGGCAGTCTGAAAAACAGTTTTTTTACAAGTGTCTTTTTGATATATTGCATCTCAATGTTATATTATTAATACTATGGTTTCACTTTGTGAAGTTCATAGCAACATTGTTTTTATCCAACTAATTCTTATTGAAATATTAGACAAATAACTTGTTGATTCAGTCTATGAAGTATTGTGTTCATGAAAATGACTATAGACAAATATTGAATTTAGAGATGGTGTGCAATTTTTCAGAACTAAAAACAATCAAAATCACATTGATAATTCGTAATGAATTGTTCATCAAGAGGACAAATAAAATTGAGTGATCAGTTGTGAGTTCAGGGGGTAGGTTGTGATATCAATTGATGTCGCCTTCTCTCTTTCGCAATGTGCTCCACCTCTGCAAGTATTTAAATTATCATTGACAATATCTAACATGAAAAGTTATAATAATTATTAATAATGAGATTACATAATGACTAGATTTTATCCCTTAAAATAAAATTTACTTTCTTGATTAATAAATAAGCGAATGTTGATAATGTTATAGAAGTTTAGAATCGATAAAACACCTTAGATAATTGTGAGGTGCTCCTCTTGATAGGGAAGTCATCTTTCTTAATCATAGTTGCCCAGTTACCTTCACCCCATCTCTGAACGGCATCTCGTAATTGCAGGTCTTCTTGCTCCGACCATGGTTCTCTTTTCTTTTTAATAAATGTGTTACTACGGACTGAACCACTGGCTTCTACAACTCTGGTTGATGATGTATTTGGCAGTGTCTGTCTCTTCACTGTTACTGGAAAAATAATATCGGTGTTGCTCCAACTTTCATTGTTATCAGTGGTAGATAGAGCATTTATAGTCAACGGAGCTTCAATCACTGAACTCGAAGGACTGGATTCACCCAGTTTAAAAGATGCAATAATTACCTAAAGAATAAATTATAAATTATTTAATACAGTTGTGAACTGAATTAACCGTCATAAAACATTTGTTATCTTACTTTCTCTTCTTTAAAGAAGATCCTTTTTTTCTTTTTTCCTTAAACTACATATGAATGACTTTCTGAATTTTTTTCTTCTACTTCCTTCCTGTATATTTATGTTTATCTTCACTCAATATAAATGCCTCAACACTCATTTGAATGCCACACAATCAAAACAGTCCAGTCTCATCCAACAAAATGCAAAATTGCTTCCAACAGAACCAAAATCTAAGGACCCATCCTAGCTTTACAACCCTGCATAATAGCTTTAGATACACCAAAACCAAAATCCCAATATCCATTATAGCTTAAATCCAACAAAACCCAAAATCCCATGACCCATCATAGCTTTACATTGATGCTCACAAAACCTATCTATCTATCTATATACCTCATACTCTGATTACTACCGTTCAAAAATGCTTTCTCAAGTTTTTGGCCTATGTTGAGTATTTGTGTGACCAACCTTCAAAACTGTTTATTAACAATTTTCTGAAATTATGGAACCACTTCTTCTGAAACTGATACTGATATGCTTTAATATAATTGGAAAAATATTTAGGTAATAGAATTATGACAATGACAACTCGAAAGTAACCGTTCTTTTTTATTAATGACACAATTAGATTATCTAATTGAGAATACGGAACTTTTGACTACAATAATATTGAGAAAAATAATGTCCCATGGTCCAATAATATTTCATAAAACTTACGACTTTCTATTGTTCATTATAAATGTTATTAATTTTTTTTTTTCATTTTGCTCCTGCAGCCATGTGGAATTTAAAATATTTATGAATTATTGATTTAAATATAAATCTTCTGTTGCTCGAAATGGATGAGACCAGCCTAGTAATATTGAATAACACTAAAAAATCCGAATTCAGGCTAGGTACGCTAGACTTCTTTATAAGTTAAAATAATAATAATAATAATAATAATAATAATAATAATAATAATAATAATAATAATAAAAGTTGACTCCAAAATCCATTTGGTTCATCTTCAAATGGAGAAAGAAATTTATTGAAAAGAAAAAAAATGGAAAGATGGGAGGAAGCCCATACGATAGATTCTTCTTTCAAGTTAAATAATAATCTTTTAGAAAATATTGTGCACAATCTTCAAAATTTGAAATATTTAGTTAAAAGTTGGAAAGTGTTGGGTGAAACAAATATGCAATTAGCTGCACAACATACCTGGATAAAATTTAGTAATTTGGTAGATTATTATAACACACCTTAACAAATGCTGCAGCTTCGGTTGCAGTTTCTCTGTTTAAGCGGGGTAATGCTTCTCGTTCGTTCTCCAAGTCACTGTCATCATCCTACAAAAAGCCCCCAAATATGTATGAATCTATAAAAGTGATATACAAATTCAATGCATGGAGCAAACAAAAAAAAAACAGTAAACGCAGGCGGAGAGTATTAAACTGATCTGAGATGCAATTTTCATGAATCTGCATGCGGTGAACATTCATGACAACTATAACTACTTGAGTACAATAAACACTGTTATCTTTATTGCAATAACATTAAAACTTTATTAGGATGGAATACTTGAAAAAGAAATCATAGTATGGAGTAACATTAATTGCAATTTCAGCAAGAATTAATGCCTGAAAATTTATGAATTTATGAAACTTATGAATTTATGAAATTTATAGTATATCTAGATTTGATCTAAGATATTAAGAGCACGGAAAATTTGAATAAAAGGCTACCACATATCCCATAATTTTTTTAGGCAAGTGACATCATAGCATTAATTTGCTTGGTGGGGTGACATTCACAATTATAAGTCCTGGTAGAAGGACTCTTAGGCTTGATTTGTTAAATACAAAAAGTAAAGAAAGAAAAGAAAAACACAAAAAATAAGAAATAAAATTATTAATAAATATTGAAAGTAAGCTTATTTTCGCATTTAAGGGAAAGGGAAAAGATTTGAGTAAAAGGTCATAAATATTAATGATTATGTATATATATTATAATAATTATGTATTCAACTATGTCATAAAATAACTATAACGTAATCAAACTATTTTATTAATATTTAAATTTATTATTATAAAATAATATTATTATAATAAAAATATTAACAATAAATAAAATATATTTAACCTTTTTTATTTTACTTTAACCGAAACAATTTCGCTTTTCTTTTTTTTTTCTTTTAAAATGTGTTTGATTACTGGCTAAAATAGTGAAGGTAAACACTCACTTTCTCTTCACAAAAAGAGGACTCTTTTCTTTTGCATTGTAAAACACAATGCGTACAAGCATATGGACATGAAGGACATGAATATGTAGGCAAAGCAATGTAGATAGAAAGGTACGAAAGAAAAGAGACGTAAAAAAGATATAAGAAGAGCATAAAAAAAAGTAAAAGAAGAGAGAATAAGGGACCGATTCCATGATAGACAAAAAAGGTAGACGAAGGTTAAAAGATTGAATATATAGTAATAATTAATAATAAATCATAAACTGAATCCCTATAAATTATTGAAGCATTTTCTATGTGTCGTCTACCTGCATTGCTCACTTACCAAAGGATTAAATACCTAAATCATAATTAACCTAAATAACTCTATCTTCTCCATGATCAAACAGTAGTATAAAGGAATAAATGCTTGAGACATTATTAAGCTAAAGTCTCTGGCTGATCAAACTGTGGCTTAACAAATTCCAAAAATACAATTAACATAAATTCTGTCTTTCTGAGAGCAAGACTAATAGTAACAATAGATTCATTCTCGATGAAACTCATCAAGTCACGCAATGAACTCAGACATCTCACTCAATTAATGACAGAATTATGAATGACTTTGGAAAACTCGGTCAAAATTTGTAGAAATAAAAAAAAAAAAAAAAAAAAAAAAAAAAAAAGATAAAAAAAAAAAAAAAAAAAAAAAAAAAAAAAAAAAAAAAACACGTTGCTGCTTAATCTGAGAAATGTAACTTAAAAATACGAAAAAAAGAGATAGATCATGATAATAGAAATTATAATGCAAATAATCAAAGTTTAAACAAGAACATATTCACACATAATTAAAAAGCGTACAAACCAAAGGTTGAGCATCGTCGTCCAAATTTTCCATGGAGTGACCATACGCCAAATGTCGCCACAGCATTTGATACTCTCTAGCTTTAGAAATTCCGGTTGACGTTTTGGCCGCCAAATCATACCAGTTAAACTTGGAATGCGGATAATTCGCCAATTCCTGAAGCAACGTCAAAACCGTTGGTGCATCGTATCTGCATGATGTATCACGCAGATCAACAATAAACAGCAAAACGAGATGAAAATAATTTAAAAAAGAAATAAAAACATAGCGAAGGAATGAGACCGTTGCAACAGAGAAGCAGTGTCTTCTCCGCTGAAAGGAACCTTAACTCTGCCTTGCTTGTTAACCTCTCTAGCCATGGAGTAAATGGAAGTTGCAAAATAAGAATTTTTCTCTGTACTCTGAGTGGCGAATCAGTTTCTCTCTCTAGTGCCACGCAATTTGTGCGCCTTGGATAAACTTGGGAACATTTATATACGGGAAGGGATGTACTGGATAGTACAAATCCTTTGATTGGGATGGGGAAACTTGCAGATTACAAAAACACCCTTATATAATGAAATGTTTATATATATATATAACAATATATAAAGAGGATTCCCTCTTTTGTGTCCACATTTCATAATACCAAATATACCCTTTACAATATTATTATTTATTAATTTTTTAAAATTAATAATTATTTTTATCTATTTTTTATAAAATTGTTTATCTTTTTTTTATTCATCAACAATTATTCTCTCTATTTATTTCATTTTATTTTTAATAAATATACATTTATTTTATATATTAACTTAATAACATTATACTATTATCATCTACTAATATAATATCATTCATATTTAAAAAATACACACAGGCGCGATAGCGCCTGTGTTTACACTAGTATATATATATATATATATATTAATTTTTTTGTTATGAATTTTACTGTTAGAATTTATTTTCACTGTAACAGAAAATAAAAATGATACGGACACCATTATAGAATTAAAGTATTCATATATAATAAAATAAGATTTTAATATTGATGTAGAGTATGAGTACATTTTTGTGAGTTTTTTTTTTATGAGATTTTTTGATTGAAATTTTTATTTTATTTGTTATCTTTTAATTTAATGATTACAAAAAATAAATTAAAAGTTATTATTTTTATTTTATAATATTTAATTTATTCATTATTTTGTATTTTGGTATTTCTATTTTTTTTCTTAGAAGATGTAATCAGTAAAACCATTATTAATCACATTTAACAAAAATCTCTCGAGGAATTAGACGAATTGAAGTCGTTGTTTTTTAAAACATTTGGTACACTTCTGAATTTATGATTATTTATTGAAACTCCTTTGTTAAATATTGTTTTGAATATATTAATAAATATGAAAATGATTATATATGATGTAAGAATTAAATAAATCATGTTATTTTTTATATTGGTTATACATTTTTTTTTTACATTTGATTGCAATTGTGGTGACATTATTGTTAATAGATTCAATTGAAAATTTATTGATTAAAAAGTCATTAAAATAAATACCATTAATCCAATTCATTTTTATTAGAAGAATGATTAAGTTTTTATATAAATAAAGTACAATGTTGTCCGCTATCTTTCATTATATTAGTTATGACTGGAAAAGAAAAAAGAAATGACACGGAGACAATTATACAATTAAAGTATGGATTGATAATAAACTATGATTTTAACTTTGATGTGGATTGGCAGTACATTTTTAAGAGTTTTTAATATATTTTTATTTTATGATTTTTTTTCTTGAAATTTATATTTTATTTGTTATCTTTTATTTTTTAAAGTTTACAAAAATAGATTAAAAATTATTACTTTTATTTTATAGTATTTAATATAATCGTTATTATTTTTATTTTGGTATTTCTATTTCTTTCTTTACAAAGTAAAACCATTATTCATCACTTTAAAACAAAATCTCCTAAAGGATTAGAAAAATTGGAGTTGTTATTTTTTAAATATTTAATAGATTTCTGAATTTATGATTGCTTACTGAAACTCTTCTCGTTAAATATTGTTTAAATATATTAATAAATATAAAATAATGGTTATATATGATATAAGAATTAAAGAAATTATGTTTTTTTATAGTAACACATTTAGTTAATAAATTATAAATATTTTTTTACATTTGATTGCAATTGCGATAACCGTTAATAAATTCAATTGAAAATTTATCATTTAAAATAAATATTATCAATCTACTTCTATTAAAATACGGTGAAGTTTTTATAGAAAAGTACAATGTTGTTTCCTATCTTTCATGAGAAAATAAGATTAAATATATATTTTTAACTTTTATATAAAATTACATTTTATTTTGTTTCCAAATTTTGAATTAATTTTATCTTTTAAAATTTAATGAATAAATTTAATTTTCATAAGCAGTCGAAGATTATGTGTCTGATAATATGACTACATGTGTGTCTATTTGGATTCAAGTGTTGTCATGTGTATTCATATATTAACATATGCGGTTATGTAATGACACTTATATTCATAGATTGATCCGTGTGAGTCTATATCAAAGTTGTCTATGACATGACAGTTATTTATCACATCAACAAATCTTTAATAAATCTTTAATATCTTATAATTATGATAATTAAATTCAATTATTAGTAAAGATTAAAAATAAAAATTATTCTGGAACAATATACTTAACCTTTTACATTTTAAAAGATGATTTTGATTTGACTAGACATTATATATTTATATATTTTTTCATGTGAAATATAAAATATAAATTGGAAAAAGTATGATGTGTTTCAGCGGAAGGACATTCTTTTGTTGTACCTTCCCAAATTTTAAAATTCTCACTTTATGCTTTATTAAAAATATACTAAAAATCCTAAATTTAGATGTGTGAAGCTCTTCTATATTGATGGTTGCAGAAGCTAGTCTGGATACAGGGATATAGCTTCTATAATGAATCCTATTAAAATTATTGCTTTAATCAATTAATCCAATGCACAACAGTCAAAGTTTTTCGTTGGAATGATTCTCATACGAAGGGTACAGAATCCAGCATTATATTTCTGAGAATAAAATTGGTTGTTATTCTCCCGTTCAAAGCTTTCCAAGCATATCATTCAATTTTCAGAGGGTCTCTCCAAACCCACTTGTCTTCTACTTCAACACTACCTAGCAAAACAAATTATATAACTCCCTCGCTAATTCGTTTTCCGATTCAGAGATGGCTTCTCAACTTCTATTTCCATTCCATCACCTCATCTTCTATCTATATATTCACCTCCTTATTTACGCCACTCAATGTAACCTTAAGAAAAGGTACCAATAGCTAATTCATTGCTATAAGCTTCTAATAGCCATGTTTTTCACACCACCAAACAAAACACACAATCTGTAGATGTTGCAAACAAAAAACAAACTGGGACTAAATAGCGTCAAAACAAGTCACGAAATCTTGATAAAACCTTCCTTGTTTAATATTAGCAAAATTATTATATCTAGATACAAACTAGAAGAATATTTAACTATTTCATGCATTCAGTTCTAATTCCTTACCTCTATCCCTACGACTTAGATACATGCCCATTGGAAATAACCGAGACGTATACGTGTTTTAAATCATCTGATATCAACATCCTAAAAATAATCCTAGATCAAATATCATCATAAGAGAATATATTAAGACGGCAAAAATATAAGGAAACCATACAAATGTCCACCAAAACGATTTGTTTTCACAGGAAATTTCAGCCTCCGCCATTGGTGTCAGAAAACTTCGTCATAGTAGAGTATCAAATTCCTTCAACCCATCTTGAACTTAACAAACGAAATACCAGGGATGTCACAATCAGACAAATGAAGAACCAGAAAATTTACCAAACATCTCTAAGATAACGTCCATCCATTTGGAGTTTTTTCACAATAGCCTCTGCTTTTGAAGAGTCCACTTTTTCCTGAAATTAAAATTAAATTCATAAACATGTTGTAGACATAGTTCTAAGCATATATATATATATA
>Ga0214542_1004429_pt1 | contig 27850 bp, 11 predicted proteins | sample CNSS1metaG_FD_160096 | JGI IMG/M metagenome (GOLD analysis project Ga0214542, IMG submission 160096) | Root nodule microbial communities from cowpea collected in UCLA plant growth center, Los Angeles, California, USA - CNSS1 | ecosystem: Host-associated > Plants > Roots > Nodule | place: USA...
ATTTTTGACATTTTACACAAACTTAAACAATAATTTAAAAAATAATTTTTATAACATAGACATTGGTATATCATTACAAGTTAAAATTATACATTCTTAAAATTTTTAAAGATATAAAAATCACTAATAATGTCGATTTCAATATTTTTTTTCTAAATTAGGATATATATTGTCAAATTTGAAATTCAAAATATATAGTAATAAAGTTTGAATTTAAATTCTAAATTTTAAAAGCTATGAAATATGGGAGCAAAGTTAAAATTTGAAATTCAAAATCCAAAAAAATTGTAAAAAAAGGACTCCAATAGAAGAGTCTATCAACGTCTAACCTTTGTATTTTTGCATAGTGTACTATTTATATTTGTCTACATAGTCTACATTTTGTAAGTTTTGATTGTTTACTATTTATATTTTGTTTGTAGTCTAACATTTGTATCTTTAAAGAATCTACTATTTATATTTAGGTGTAATTAGTCGAATAATACTCACTTTTGTTTGGATATGTCAGTTTGATACCCGCTTTTAAAAAGGTGTCAATTGGGTCCTAACTTTGGAAAAGATGTCTCAATCAGGTTCTTTTGAGAAAAAAATTATTAAGGCTATTAACGGTATCAATATTTAAAATGACTTACAAGAGTGAAATGAACCTAATTGAAACATTTTTTCAAAAATTGGGACTCGATTGACACATTTTTAAAAGGAGTACCAAACTGACACATCTGAAGAGAGTGAGTACTATCTGACTAATTAAACATTACATTTATATGCACGATCTATCCTTTGTAGCTTTATATCGCTTTATATCGCTTTATATCGTTTACTCTTCACATTTTTTGTATCGTCTAATGTTTGTATCTTTATTAAGTCTACTCAACAATTTCTATATCGTCCATCATTTTGTTTATTAGAGAATCAACTATTATATTTTTCTACATTTCTTACTCAATATTTCATTCAAAATTAAATTTGATTCCTTAATTTTAATTAACTAAATCTTAATATATTATTTAAAATAGTTATATATAATACATTTTATTAAAAATATATATAAATAACTTAAATACATTTTTATCATAAAATGAATTAAAATATTATTATTTAATTTTATAAAATAAAATTTATATTAAATTTAATTATACTTTTATAATTTCAAATTAATTTAATAAATATACTATAATTTTTAATTTTAAAATTCGATATCCCTTTTTAATTTTAAAATTCGATATCCGATGCGTTGCACGGATAGAAATACTAGTAATAAGTTATAATTAGATAAAAGTGTAATTATTTTTATATATGATTTATTATTTGAAATCTTCAAAACAAAAATATTTCTTTCAAAACGAAAATATTTCTTTTAAATCTATGCATGTGTACAATTAAAAGGGATGAAAAAAGTTTTTTAACCAGCGAAAAAGGTTTTAATATGATAATAATGTTTTATGATATTTACACTCAGTTTTGTATTAAGATAAATTTGTGTAGAAAAATGAAAGAAATAGGAAAACAAGAAAAGTGATAAATTTTGAGTTAGCGTGAAGAAAACATACAAGTAAGAAGAAAAATAGAATAAATGAATACCAAAAAACATTTTCAACACCCAATTTTGTACAAGTGAATAAATGTATTTTAAAAAAAAGTTTTTTAATTAATGATAAATAAAAAATGTGAAATAAAATTTTCTTCTAAGATTTTTTAACTTTAATTTTAGCAAAAAAAAAAGTGGAAAAAAAGAAAAACAAAAAAGAAGAGCCCAATTTATTTTTAATTACTACACCCCTCCTCGTGAGTCCAACAACTTAACATCTTCCCTCTTTGTTTTTTTTTACCCTTTGTTCCTAATAGAGAAAATAATGATATGATTCTAATAATCAGAAGTAATATCTCTTGTAATAATTAGAATCAATATTACTAATATGATTAATATTGTGCTCTGATTTGTTGTGATTTGATTCCCGTAATATGTTGTTATCATGACCAATTCTTTCCTTATTTTGTTCATTACAATTAAGGATAGAATTGCATTGATATTGCAATGTATGAATATAAATACACAGTCTGTCATATGAAAATGAGATCGAAAAAGTAAAATATTCTTTACACTTTTTCATTCTTTCTCATTACTAATTTTTTTCATTGCAATTAAGGCTAGGATTGCATTGATATTGCAATGCGTGAATATAAATACACAATCTCGCATATGAAAAGGAGATCGAAAAAATAAAATATTCTTTACACTTTTTCTTTTTTTCTCATTACCACCCACACACACCTCCTTAGAAGGCAAGAAAAAAGAAAAGAAGAGAAGAGAAGGTAGTTTGTAATGTCCAGGATGAGAGGGTGAGATTGATATAAAAGAAGAGATATTGAAACATGTTGAAGATTTCTTTAGTGTTTGTACGGCCGCTTGCGTCACATGACACTCATTTTAAAATTTTGTTTTTTTTTCTTCTAAAAAATATATGAAGATCTAAAAACAAAAAATAATTTTCTTTGTTTACTCTTTGACATATATCTGGTTACTCATGTCGCATCGTAATGACATCCACATCCACTTTCAAATAAATTAAAGAAAAATGAAAAATTATGAATGATTAAAGAATTACGTAACCTTGATTCTCCATTGTATATAGAGATATGTAAGAGCGAGGATTAATCCTTGTCAGGCCTAAAAAACCAAAATATTATTTTTGTTTCTTTTGTACATTCTTTTGTTATTATTTTTGGGGGAAAATAAGCGTTTTGAAAAAATCACGTCCTTTTGCACGTTTAATTAAAGATATCTTAGGACAAACGTTGTGGGGCGCTAATACCCTCCCCACGCGTAAGCGACTCTCGAACTCAAAGTCTGATTTTTTGCGGACCTTGTCTTATTTTTTAGTTTTTTTGTAGTTTTCTATAATAAACTATGGTGGCGACTCTAAACAATTTTTTTCCAAATTTTATTTTTGGTTTGTCGTCCCGTCGCGATTTTGATTGCGATAGATGGCGACTCCACTAGAGATACAAGAGAGTCCAGCCATTTATTTGGGTGTGCAAAATTGATGTGGTTTTGCTTCATATTTTTTATTTTCCCTTTTTTTCTTTTTAGGTATGTATATTCTTGTCTCTTTTTTATATTTGGAATAGTTGTATGTGCATGTTCTTCTTTATTTTGGTATTTGGAATGATTATAGGTGGAATTTGAGTATACATTGCATTCTCCTTTCCCACATACACATTTTGTTCATTACATGAGTGGGACCCTATACCCGGGTCTAAGTTGCTTAGAATTAGAGGGGATTGTGTAGCAATGTCACGGTGGATGTACTTCCAAGTGGTCACTGTGAAAACCCCAACTAGAGTTGTTTGCTTCATTGGTACTCCCACTCCTTGTTGTTTTCCAACTGTCGTGGGAAATGCCATGAAAAGTGGGCCATAACCCTAGTGACCTTGATCTTTAGGTATTAGGGAACTACCCTTGTGAGCACATATACGTTGCCTTAGAACTTTAATCTTTAAGTGTCAAACCTTTGTTGAGACACAAAAGGGACTATTTGCGTCCTTTACCGTCACCTTTGCTTGTATATAGTAATAAATCCATCACAATTTTTATCATCACATCATTATATAAAAAGAAAGGAAAAAATGCCTCCTAAGGCATAAACATACATTTTCATTAGCATATCATGTGAATAAATGTCCAACGAGGCACAACCATGCATTGCATTCCCATTTTATGGTCATTCATGGTACCTTGTCCATAGTTTCAAACACATAGCATGCATGAGGAAATAATGAAGCATTCTTTGGTCAATTAGTGGATTGAATAAATACATAAAATTAATATTTAATATCATTTTTTTGAAGCATCAATCTAATCTACATGCATGAGATTGCTCAAATTTGCTCTTCTATTGCACTACAAACCTTGCTTTCATTTCCATGGAGGATTATCATAAAGGGGACACATACCTTAAAATGATTACATGATTACAAGAAACTCTCTGAACAAAAAAAAAACAAAAAAAAACAAAAAAAAAGGAAAGAAAAATCAGCTAGACTAAAAACTCTGAAGAACATTCTAGGCAAAAATAAGACAAAACAAGTGAGAAAAAAACAGAAAAAAACAAGGGGCATCCTATCATAGGAAATAAATTGTTTTCCTGTGAATTATTTTTTTTTTAGAAAAATCATGATTTGAAATGATGTGTATCCATGTTTCTTTATAAAAAAAATAATAATTATCCTTTGCTATCCAATTTGAGCCTTAAAAAAAATCTTTTAAATTACACTAAATAAGGGTCACCCTCACACTAAGGGTTGACATAATGTTTGCCTTTGTTTTATCCAACTGGTAGTTCACTACAAAAAAAGTTGTTAATTACGGCGATTATTTGGGGTATAAAATGGCGGTTTGGACTGTCATATTTTGCGCATATGGCGGGTTCGGATACCGCCATATATTCTGCTGCCACAATGAATAATATGGCGGTCTTGGACGAAACGCCATAACACACGCCATTAAATGTACTATGCAAATAATGGCAGTTCTAACTGCCGTATTTTGTGCTCAAATAATGGTAGTCAAAACTATCCTAATTTGTTTATTTTAAAAGAAATCTAATGCGAAATACAATAGTTAGAAATGTCATTATTTGCACTATACTGACACATTATACGATGTTTCAACTGTCATAATTTGAATGTGAATTTTTTAAATCAATTTTTATTTAATCTTCTTTCCATAAATATTTAACATGTTTTCCATTATTATTTAACCTGTTATGCTTAAAATTAAGAAAAGTATAAAAAACACAGACAACATTTTGATCATTAATATTTTCATTCATAATTCATATTAAAACAAGTCGATACTATGAAACAACATCTAAAAGATTGCATATAGGTTTGCATATTGAAAACAAAAAAAAAGATCTTATACATAATACATTTTACTAAATTTCTATAGCTATGTTCCTAACTACTCTTTTCTGCCTCGCTTGATCTTCTTATGCCAATAGGTGATAGAGCACCACTTCCAACATCAAGTACTTGCAATAGAAAAAAAAAAGACTTTTAAGTTATTCAAATTTACATGTGTATTATAATAAACTTATGTAATTTGTTAAACAAACTATTAAATTTTACTTGATTAACTGAGGGATGTACCAAACCAGTAGCCATAGCTGCAAAATGCTCAAGAACGTCATCTCTAGAAGCAATGTAGGCAACCAATGTTTGCATTTGGTTTTTGAGCGATATGAGCTCATTTTCCATCTTCAAAAACTTCTCATTTGTATTTGTTGATGTTGCACTACATGAAGCAAAATTCATACCATTTAACCTTATAGTGGATTACTTAAATGCAAGAGTGGGACAAGCTCCGTGTGACAATCCTCTGACCCGACTGGATGCTCCTTACCAATTGGACAATTGTGTTTGATTATTGTTTCAAAGAGGAAGCATGACATCATCCTTTCTCGAAGTGATAAAATTGTCACATACGTGCGTTAGTTAGTATCATCATTTTAATCCACTTAAAGACAAATTTGACTATTTTAAATTTTAGAAAGTAGCTTAGATTATAAATCTTTGAGGAAGACCTATGAGCTAACACACACATAACTTAGGAGGACCAACGTGAGGGTTTGTTCTATAAAAATATAAATTTAAAATTATAATGGATTAAAATAAGCAGGCACTTAACGAAAGTTAAATCAAACACTTACATGATAGTGCATGGTTGATTGCTCTGCTGACTTTTAAGGAAGACAATTAAGTGTTGTAATATATCTACAAAGAAATATAACAACTTATAGGTATAGATAACACAAGATCCCAATTGAAACCAATGATAAAAGGAAATATTTATTATTGGTTTGACAAATAAATAATAGATTGAAGGATTAAATATCCCCAAGCGGCTGAAATTTGATAGATTACTCACAACATTTATAAAACAGAGTCAATAGTAACTTGAAGAAACGAATAATCAATCAAATCTAACCTAATTAGCATAAATCATGACTATAACAAACCAATGTACTTATACAAAGATTCTAAACATATACATAACTACCACCCACAGTAGTCAAACAATACTGAAGTAACATATCATTATTATCCTTTATTAGCCTCCACACTCTAAAAGAATTTACAAAAAAAATGTACATATGTTTATTACCTTTATTTCTTAGATATTAGCGGCATCATTTGCTAAATATTGTAAGATCCGCGAAAATTAATTAATTAAATAAATAATTAATTAATAAATACGGGTGAGTTGTGCATTTATGACATTAATTTCTGTTATGTGTGACGTGGAAAAGTATTAGCTTAAGTGATTCAGAGTACTTGGTTTGTGTGAGAGGACTTGGGTTTGAGTCCTATGTATGCCAATTATGTGTATTTTGTTATTAATGTTTTAATAATATGTTGGGCCACACTCAGTATGGGATAATGCTTGAATTGTATGTGTTAGCAAGGAACAGGGGTTGGCCTGATGGTTTAGAGTTGATTTAACTTTGGCATGGTGTGGGTTCGAACCTGGGTGGACTCAAATTTAACCTTCTTTTTGCTAAAAGGTTGTGTGGCTGAATATGAATAGATGAGAAAGACCTTAGCAGAGGGGTAGCTAAAAGGGGCTGAAAAACCATTAAGTGATGGGCCTTGAATAGAAATAAAAGTTAATTCCCGTTATTTTTAATTAACCAATTAGTAAGACCTATAAAAGGCAAAATTTGAGAGGAGAATAGGGTTTTGGAAGACCTTAGCAGAAGGGGGTAGCTAAAAGGGGCTGAAAAACCATTAAGTGATGGGCCTTGAATAGAAATAAAAGTTAATTCCCGTTTTTTTTAATTAACCAATTAGTAAGACCTATAAAAGGCAAAATTTGAGAGGAGAATAGGGTTTTGGAAGGCTGTTTTCTGAGAAGCTTAGAAGGAGTGCGAAAATTGAGAGTGAATAGTGAGGTCTGAAGCGATTGAGAGCCATTTGGGAGAGAAGCGAAGAAAGGGCATTGGTGTTCCAGGAAAGGTTCCTAAAAATCAAGTTTTAAGCGAGGAAATTCCAGGTTAGGGGAGCTGAGCCGAATTTCCATGTTTATATTGATGTTGGTATGATCAATGATGGAATTGTGTCCTGAATTTCGTGTTATACCTGTGGGAATTAGGGGTTATGGGTTTTGGTATTGTTTTATTGAACTTTGGCCAAAAAGCATGAAAATAATAGGGTATGCACTGTCTATTCTGTGGTTATGCATGTTTGGGGCTGCTGGGGGGTCTGTTTCAGTGTTCAATTACGTGCGCATGATTAATGGGACTGTGATAATTGCAATGGTATGAATTTGGAGTGTATTTTGGGTGAACTTGTTGCTGTTGTGTGCGTGAATCAGCGTCAAAACCTGCAATACTCGCTTAGGCAAGTCAGGCTCGCTTAGGCGAGATATGCAGGGACGCGAATCCTCAATCTGCTCGTGGCCATCGCTCGGGCGGAGAGTTTTGGGTTTTGGGCGATGACTTATCTCGCTTAGGCGAGTGAGACTCGCCAAAGCGAGAAATCATATGAGATTATGTGTTTTGTTGGACAACTCGCGCAGGCGAGGGTGATTGTTGTTTTGAGCGGGAGTACATCTCGCCCAGGCGAGACCCTCTCGCCTAAGCGAGATCGCGAGGGAAGGTTTGTGGTTTTGAGGGTCTCGTCGCCTAGACGAGGCACTTTTATCCTGTGCGAACGAGAGTCTCGCCCAAGCGAGCATGAGCTAATACGTAGGTTGCAATGGTTCTGGAGACTTGCACAGATTGAGGGCCTAGCTATAAGAGGTGTGATTTAATGGTTAAACAAAGGCTCTAATTTAAGCAAGGGTGAAGAGGTACGTTTAAGGAAGATGTACCTGTTGTGTTTATAAGACGAGATGAAACTTGTGAGAGGTGTTCTATATGGCTTTTAGAATATCTTATTGGTGGGTTTGCTGGTGTTCCATGGGTTGTGGCCCGGAACATATCCTTGAGTTGTGACTCGGGATAGGGGTTAAGCACGTGGCATTCTATAGGTTGTGGCCCGGAATGACTTCTCTCGAGTTGTGACTCGAGATAGCGGATGACACGAGGAACTTTGAGTGGTGGCTCGGGTTGGCGAGTGTGCCGGTGTGAGTGTGCTGGTTGTGGCCAGTACGGATGGGTCCAATGGATTGCCCTCCTCAGTGGTTGCTGACGAGTTTGGTAGTCTTGGGACGTTACGGACTATGTTCGTATTTGGGAACTCCACCTGGCATTACGGTGTGTGATCCGTAGCATGATTTCCGCACGTGCTCTATCGGTTGTGGCCGATAGGTGTGGCAGCAAGACACCTTGAGATACTTACTAGAAGATGTAGAACCCTGTTAACATGGTTGTGGCCATGTGAAAGAAATGGAACGAGGTTCCCTGATGTACTTAATATACATGGTGGCGGCCATGTGGGGGAAATTAACGTGACTTCCATTTAGGTGCATCGGTGTACATGGTGGTGGCCATGTGATGGAAATAGAGTAAGACTCTGTGGGGAAAATAAAGAATACTCAATATGGTGGTGACCATGCAGTATAAAGAAAGAATTGGTGTTGTTGTTATATTATTTGTATTGGTTAAACATGTATATGTATATTGATATATATTCTTGTATGTTTTAACTGTTAGCTCACCCTATCTGCTTGTGGTTGGCGATGATCGTGTACGCGGTACATGTGAGCAGGTGAGGCTTAGCTACGGAGAGGGGATAGCTTGGGGATTTTATTTTATGATTTTGAATCAGTTGTAAACATTTATGTTCTTGGACTTTTTATTTCATAATTGACGAACACTTGTCTAAATTTTCATTATCGATATATGAAATAAAGACTTAAATTTCCTGTGTTTTGGGAAATGAGGTATTATTAAATGCAACATTATTATCTACTTTTTAAAGAATAAATGATGCTGATGTATAATTACTTATCTATTTTATTAAATTCGTAATATTCGGACGGGATGTTACATTTGGTATCAGAGCTTTGTTTTCAAAATGATCTTTGGGGTCTATGGGGAGTGAGCTTACCGTGTGTGTTATTGTGAGATCATTTTGATCATTGTTTGTTATCTGACTTTTAGTATGAAGTCTTAACCAAGTTGTTTGATGTGAACAGTTACATGTGGCATGCTCAAGCTATGGAAAATAGGAGGAGGAGGAATAATGTTGGGGCTGATGAGATCGCGCAGGCGATACATCGGATGGTAGATGCGATGCAGCCCATTGTAGCGCAACCTCGAGCCGTGGTAGCACCCCCACGTCCGGTGTCGATGGAGGACTTTATGAGACATAAGCCCTCCAAGTTTGCGAGCAAATCCTCTCCAGATGAAGCCGATGCTTGGCTTAAAGAGTGTGAGAAAATCTGTCGGGTGATTGATTGTACAGATGATCAGAGGCTTTCATTTGTCTCTTTCCTGCTGGTAGCTGACGCAGAGTACTGGTGGACAGGCATGCAGCAACTCATGCAGACCCGGGGGGAAGAGGTTACATGGACTTCCTTCAGAGAGAGATTTCTGGAGAAATATTTTCCAGTTAGTGCCAGGCATGAGAGGGAGGCAGAATTCCTCACATTCCAGCAGGGGAACCTGACTGTGCAGGCATACACAGACAGGTTCGAGTATTTGGCCAGGTTCTACACACCTACTGTTACCGAGGACTGGAGATGCCGAAAATATGAGGACGGGTTGAAACACGAGTTGCACCGCTTTATTGTACCTCTCCGGATCAGGGAGTTCCCAGTTTTGGTGGAGCAGGCCAAGGCTGTAGAGCAGCTGGAGATGGGGCCCAACAAAGGGGCTCGACCACAGAAGACTACCTCGGATTCACGGCAGCAGAAGAAGCCGTATGATAGGCCACAAAGATCGGCTAAGAAACTACAGTGCTACAACTGTGGTGGGGAGCATTATCGGAGGGAATTTCCAAAACCCTCAAGCAGTTCCAACGGTGGTGGTGGTGGTAGTGGTAGCACTGACAAGTGCTACGTTTGTGATCAGACGGGCCATTTTGCACGACACTGCCCGAATAAGAAACCAACTGGAGGTGCACCAGCGAAGAAACCAGTAGGGGATCGACCTAGAGCCCCTGGTCATGTTTTTGCCTTGACGACTACCGAGGCCGCCCAATCAGGTAACCTCGTGCAGACTACTTGTTTGTTATTTGACCATGAGGTTGTTGTGTTGTATGACTAAGGAGCTACCCATTCATTCGTATCCAATGAATGCATGAGGAGGCTCGATCTAGTAATGCGAGAGCTGGCGTGCGAATTAATTGTTGCGACACCAACGTCGGGAGAGGTATCCACCACGTCTGTCTGTGTGGGATGCCCTATAGAGGTGGCAGGCCGCAGGTTCAAGGTGAATCTCATTTGCTTACCAATGGAAGGGTTAGATGTGATTCTGGGTATGGATTGGTTGGCCAGCAACCATGTGGTGATTGATTGCGGGCAACGCAGGGTGGTGTTTCCAGATGCAGAAGGACTGGAATTGATATCATCCAACCAAGCAGAGAAGGAGATTGAATCGGGGGCTACATGTTTTATGATAGTAGCTCAGACGGAGAAGAAGAGTACTGCCGAGAAGATTAGTCTGATTCCTGTGGTGGATGAATACGCGTAGGGATGGCAACGGGTCGGGTCGGGCACGGATAGTATGATATCCGTACCCGACCCGATAAAAAAAAATCCGCCTGTTACCCGTCCATTTACCCGCCGGGTATCTGCTTAAAAAATACCCGCGGATATTTTTAAAACCCGCGGGTACCCGTGGATACCCGATACCCGCAAATATTTAAAAAAATATGTATTTTATAAATTTTTTAATATAAGATTATAAAAATAAAATATAAATTAAATTAAATTATAATTATAATTAAATTTGACATAATAAAATATACTGTTACTTCTAATTTTAATTAAATTTAACTTAATAAAATATAAATTAAATTTTAATTTTAATTTTTTGCGGGTAACGGGTACCCGCGGGTACGGATAGTATGATACCCGTACCCGACCCGTTTATAACCGGGTATTAAAATACCCGCTACCCGCGGGTAATAAATACCCGCGGGTAGTAACTATCCGTCGCGGATTTTATCCGCGGATATCTGCGGGCACGGGTATTTTTGCCATCCCTAAATACGCAGATGTCTTCCCTGACGAAATCCCTGAGTTGCCACCGAGCAGGGATGTGGATTTCACCATTGATCTCATCCCTGGGGCTGACCCAGTATCTATGGCACCATATCGGATGACACCAGCTGAGTTGGCAGAGTTGAAGAAGCAGATTGAGGATCTGCTTGAGAAGTACTTTATCCGGCCGAGTGCATCGCCACGGGGGGCGCCGGTAATCCTTCTGGCATGGTTGATTGCTCTGCTAACTTTTAAGGAAGACAATTAAGTGTTGTAATATATCTACAAAGAAATATAACAACTTATAGGTATAGATAACACAAGATCCCAATTGAAACCAGTGATAAAAGGAAATATTTATTATTGGTCTGACAAATAAATAATAGATTGAAGGATTAAATATCCCCAAGCAGAAATTTGATAGATTACTCACAACATTTATAAACCAGAGTCAATAGTAACTTGAAGAAACGAATAATCAATCAAATCTAACCTAATTAGCATAAATCATGACTATAACAAACCAACGTACTTATACAAAGATTCTAAACATATACATAACTACCACCCACAGTAGTCAAACAATACTGAAGTAGCATATCATTATTATCCTTTATTAGCCTCCACACTCTAAAAGAATTTACAAAAAAAGTGTACATATGTTTATTACCTTTATTTCTTAGATATTAGCGGCATCATTTGCTAAATATCATGTCCAATGGCATAATTGTAACCAAATTCAGCAAGGTAAACCAAAAGTTATGAAAGAGTTACATAACTAATAATTGCATTACGTATTCATCATTTCATGGTTCTCATCATTTCATGGTTCTGTAGAAATCTTTCCTTATTTTTTTTATAGATAAGTTTAATAAAGTGTAAATTTTAATTTATAATACTCGTGGAATTAACTTTTATAAATAACAATTAAATGAAATGGTTTTTATAAATAACAATAAAGAAATATAAATCATAAACTACTCACCTCGTCTGAGTTTCTTTTTGTCGGCAGCTAAAAGCTCAGATGCGCTTTGAGTATAGAAGGTCATTCTTTCGAGGTGCTCTTTATCCACCAGATACTTACCATGAAGATATTCTTTGTCACTTGACAAATCATTTTTAGTTAACATCACATGATATCAGTTTATCACCCTGCTAAACAAAATGTTAAAACTTAGAAACCAAACGATATTCAAAATCATCTTTTACCGGGAAAAAGTTTGACTATCAAAGAATTTCATCTCACCTTATATCATGTATTAATTTGAAAATGAAGAGTAAAAATGTTTCTTCTTTGCTTTTTATCGAGACCTGTTGCTAATCTCTAGTTTACTAGTATCTGCAAAAGATATTGTAAATATAGTTAATAAAGAGAAGAAACATAACTATGAATCAATATCCAATACTCAAAAGCAAGTATGACTTTTTCTATTTCTCCAAATTGCACGGGAATCACCACACTATGTTACAATACATATTCCATTAATTAAAATTAAGAGAAAAATCCAGAACAAAAACACAAAATTGGCAAGAATGTCGTTGAATTCGTGAGTGGAACATTTCAAGGGTTTCCTTGTCGGTGTTGATGAAAAGCATTAATATTTTCAATCTCAATCAAAAGCAATAGAGCACACTCAAATTTAATTATGGAAGAAACTCGTAACAGAGGGAAAGACCTCGTCCGTACCAGTAATGGCTTTGCCGGAAATGAGCAGATGCAGAACGATGCTTGTGGCGACTACTGGTGAATACGAAGAAGAAATGGCTTGTGGCTAAAGCAAAAGAGAAAAACCTGTTCGACGCTAGTATCATTGGAGTTGTCAAAGTCGTTGGAGCTGTGTGGCGAAGGAAGTCGCGAGGTAGTCCACTTGCAGCCACTGGTTCTACGATCTCTGACAAGGAAGACGATAACCACAACGACTAGGTGATGTGAAAACGTGGAGGTGTTGGTGGGTCACAATCGAAGTGCGAAGGAAGTCGCGACAAAGTTGAGGCATTGATGGAAACATTGAGCAGTGACTTCTCCGATGGTAAGGTGATGTGGAAACGACGAGTGTTGGCTTCGACGAAAATGGTTGACGGAGAGCATTTTGTAATTTTAGGGTTTTGTCTTAATTTGAGAGAGAGCTTTTTCTTGTCCTCTAAACACACTATATTAAAATTCATTTTTCATTTTATAATTAAAAAATAAAAAAAATAAACAAGAGAAGTGAATAAAACAATTACTGCGAAGGGAAAGATGGCACCATGGGAAAAGATGGCCAAATGGATAATGGGAATATAATGGCGTTTCTAAATGCCATATTTTGCATACAAAATGTGACAATTACAAAACTGTCATATTATGAAGCAAATTATGGCGATTTTTTATAACCGCCATATTAAAATCGTCATATTTACCTTAATTTGTTGTAGTGGTTCACCAATACAAAAATATAAAAAAAGAAGAAGAAGAAAGAAATGATATGGTTATATTAAGAAGAAAAAAAAAGAGAACCAAAAGGTGAAAAACAAGAAGTCAAACAAATATTGAATGAAACATTATTCAAAGATACTCGTTTTGGAAAACCCTCACAATACTTTTTTGGGCCTTTACTATCATTTACTTCCAAACTCGAAGCCTTGGTCACGATACAAGCCTAATAAAGTCCACACAGATGAAAAAATGGTTGTTATTTTTGGAAGGTTTTAATTCAGAGGAAAATTTTGATTTGCTAATATGTTTGTTCTAAAAAATGATGGAAAAAAGATTGAAAAAGTTTGTTCAAAGATTTGTTTTTAAACATTAGGGTAGTTTATTCTTTGGTGACATGTTTTCAAAGCTTCCAAATTGGTACGAGCAATCAGACAATTAAGCTAAATTTGGGTTGTTTTCGATTCATTCTTCAGTAAACTCCATCTTTGCTCGTACATTATCCCTCGCTCTAAGCCTAAACCCTGACCAACCTTAAAATAGTCCATCTTTATCGATTCCAGACCTAAATTGGGGTAACCACTTTGTTTGTAATTCATATATTCCAATCATTCATTCTAAATTGGGGCATTTATTTACATTGAAGACTGTGATCACATTAAAGACAACTTGTGAAGACCCCATCATTTTTCAATCACCTCAATTGGGAAAAGTAAAATCGCTTTTGCACTCTAAGATCATCCTAGGCTCTCACACTAGAGGCAAATTTTTGAAGTCCCCATCATTTCCTTCATACCATCAATAATTGGGGAAAGCCCAAACACATTTTGCGCTTCAAGACCAATTCAAAGTGGGGCAACTCCCTAGTTAATCTTCATCACTTCATCGAAGCCTTTTCAAGTCCTTGGAAATTTCATGTATGTCATTCAAATAGTGTTTCAAAATAAATTATTAAAAAAAGGTTCGTTAGTAAACTGATTAGACCAAAGAAATGATTTGAAAAGTAAAAAAAAATCAAAGTAGAATGATTTTATGAATTCGAAATAACAATGAAATGGGAATCAAGTCTTGCATACATGCATCATCCATCTTAAAATAAATCATTTCCACCTGTCTAATCAAAACCCTCTTCACTCATATTAATGGTTATTGAATCCTCCTTTTTTTTAGAAGGAAGAAATTAAAAGAAAATGACATAAATTTGTCTTTATGATGTTTCCCGAATTGATGGTTCTCTTCATTGATATGAATAACCAATATACCCCAAGCCTAGTTTCCATACTAGCCCCCAAGCCTAGTTTTCATACTGGCCCTCAGCCTAGTTTCCATATTGGCTCACAAACCCAGTTTCCACACTGGCCCACAAACCCAATTTCCACACTGGCCTGCAAACCTAGTTTTCACACTAGCCCTAAAAGCTCAGTTTCCTCATTGGCTCACAAGCCTAGTTTCCACATTTGCCTACAAGCCCAGTTTTGCCTCGTCCTAAGCCTAGTTTTCTCTAGCCTCTAAGCCTAGATTCCTAAAAATGAAAAAAGCAAATAAGGGTCCAAAAAGAAAATCATAACATGTCAGACATCATCAGTGATTCATAACATGTGCATAAGCATACTCCTCCAACATTTCTTAGATTGATAAAAAAAAGAGAAAAATGAAAAATACATAAAGAATCTTTTCAATCTTTTTCATCATACCATACAACATACACACATTCACATCATGTAATTCATCATACTCAACAAAATCATTGAAAATCTTTATATGCTAATTATTTTATTTTCTCAGCTCACCCTTTCTGTTTGTGTGTGGCGATGATCGTGTAATTCGTTACATGGGAGCAGATGTTGATACAGGTGGTGCTGAGGATGTTCAAATGGCGGAGTGAGGGCTAGCATGGGATTAGAGCTAGGATTTTCTCTTATATGTATTACTTTATGTTTTTATTATAAACACGAATAATGGGAACTTGTAACACTTGACTGATTATGTTATAAGTTTTGGCGTGTGCGTTCATGAAATTAAATTTTTCCCGCGTTGGGATTTTTATCGAGATGACTATTAATTTAATTATTTCTTTTATTATTTATTTTTAAGTAATATTCCCTAGGGATGTTACACTCTACATGGTAATGATCACCGAATCCATTACATATAAACCTTATCCTCGGATTGGTCTAATCTATTTCTTAAAAAAGTAAAAAAAGAAAAGTATGGTTTTTCAGGTCGAGACCCTTCACATGGTAATGGTTGTCGAATATTTTGGATATAAACCATCTCCTTAGGATTGGTCTAATTTGTTTTTTTTTTCAAAAAGTAAAAAAACATGGTGTGTAGGATCGAGACCCTGTACTTGGTGATGGTCACCTAGTCATTTTCTTTCAGATAAGACCCTTTCCTTTGGAATGATCAAGTTTGTCTTTAAATCTGTCTTCTTTTGAAACCCGAACAAAATTAGTGTTTCTATTTTTACTTATCTTTTACTACGATATAATAAAATCTAAGTAAATAGAGGTAGCTATCAACACTCAATTTTGTTGTTTGGGTGAATAATTTTCTTTTTCAAAAAATAAAAAAAAACCAAAAAAATAAACAAATGTTTTTTAATTAATGGTAAATTAAAAAAAGGGTGAAAAAAAAATTTACTTCAAAAACATTCAAACTTTTAGCAAAAGAAAGAAAAAGAAAAAAAGAGAGAGTTGAAAAAGAAAAGGAAAAAGGAAGGAAGAGCCCAATTTCTTTTAATTACCACACCCTTCCTCATGAGCCCAACTACTCAACCTATTTTTGTCATCCCTCTTTGTTTTACTATCCTTTGTTCCTAATAGAGAAAATAGTGATATGATTCTAATAATTAGATGCAATATTCGTTCTAATAATTAGAATCAATATTACTGATGATGATTGATATTGTGCTCTGATTTGTTATGATTTTATTCCCTTCCCGTATTGTGTTACTATTACGATTACATTGATATTGCAATGTGTGATTATAAATACACAGTTTGTCATATAAAAAGGGATCAGAAAAAAGAAAAAAAAATTCTACACTTCTTTCTTTTTTTCTCGTTACCACCCACACAAACACATCTCATCTTCATCTCTCTCTTTGGAAAAAAACAAAAAGAATCTTAAAAAAGGAGGCAAGATAAAGAAAAGAGAAAAGATAGATGTAATATACAAAATGAGAAGGTAAGATTGATATATAAGAAGAGATATTGAAAAATGTGAAGGTACGTCAGTGTCAGTTTCTTTTCCTTTTGATTTATGTTTTCTAATTTTCATTATTATTATTATTTTTAATCATAAAAAATATGTTTCCCCATTTCTTTAGTGTTTGTTTGGTCGCTCGTGTCACATGACACCAACTTTTAAATAATTCAAAATACAAAAAAACAAAATAAAAGTTTTCAAAATTATATTAAAATAAAAATCAAATATTTTTTCAAGTAGATTTTTCATAAAGAACTACGTAACCCCTGATTCTCCATTATAAATGGAGATACGTAGGAGGGAGGATTAAACTTTGTCGGGACCAAAAGATCAAAATATAATTTTTGTTTCTTCTGTACATTCTTTTATTATTTTTTTTTTGGGAAAATAAACATTTAGCAAAATCACATCCTTTTGCATATTTAATTAAAGGTATCGTCTTAGGACGGGGGTTGTGTGGTGCTAATATCTTCCCTACGCGTAACCGACTTCCAGACCCAAAATCTTGTTTTCGCGGATCTTGTCTTATCTTTTCGATTTTTCCATAATTTTCCAAAATAAACTATGGTGGCAACTCCAAAATCTATTTTTTCCAAATTTAATTTTTGGTTTGTCGTTCCATCGTGATTTTGGTTGCAACATATTCTTTTCTGACTTTTTCAAAAAACATGTTAGACTAATCTCGAGGAGAGAGTCTATGTCAAAAGGAAATAAATCAAAGACCACTTCTTTGCAGAGGGCCTTGGTGTGAAGAAATCGATGACCATTGCCTCGCAGAGGGCCTCAATATAAATAAAAACCATGACCATTGCCTTGTAGAGGGTCTTGATGTAAACCTAAGGAAATCAATGATCGTTGCCTCGTAGAGGGTCTTAATGTGAACATAAGGAAATAAATGACCATTGCCTCGTAGAGGGTCTTGATGTAAACATAAGGAAATCAATAACCATTGCCTCGTAGAGGGTCTTGACGTATAAAAGGAGAACCTGGATTTTGCTCATAAAGTGTCGACAAACACTGCGTGAATTACTAACATAGGTGCGACTTACAAAAAAAAATGTCATTGCTGACTTGTTTCAAACTTCTTTATTTCTTTATTTTTAAATTATTTTCAATGATTTTGTAAAGTGTGATGGATGACATGATGTGATGATGCATGACATGTTATGATTTTGTTTTTGAACTTATATGATGATGCATACATGAATGCGTGATGCATGGGTGTAATTTGTTTTTTTCCTTTATTTTAATTTGAGAGCAAGGAACTAGGTTTAAAGGCTAGAAAAAACTAGGCTTGTGGCTAAACATAACTGGGTTTGGGGGCAGTGTGAAAACTAGGCTTGGGGATTAGTGTGGAAACTAGGCTTGGGGACAATGTGAAGACTAGACTTGGGGGCCAGTATGGAATTTGAGCTTTGGGACCAGTGTGAAAATTAAGCTTGCGGACTGGTGTGGAAACCGGGCTTGAGGACTAGTGAAAAAACTAGGCTTGGGGACCAGTGTGGAAAATGGGCTTGGGGACTGGTGTGGAAACCAGGCTTCGGGGCCAATGTGGAAACTGCGCCTGGGGCCAGTGTAGAAACTAGCGTTAGGGTATATTGGTCATTCATATGAATGAAGAGGACTATAAATTTAAGAAACATCATAGAAACAAATTTGTGTATTTTTTTAAAATTTTCTTCCTTCTAAAAGGAAATGATTTGATAACCATTCATATGAGTGAAGAGGATTTTGATCAGAAAGGTGAAAAATATTTTATTCAAAAAGTTAAATGACTCATGTATGCATGACTTGGTATGATGTATGAAATACCTTATGTATTAATTTTTCTTTTTCATTTTTTTTTTGAAAACAAATTCGAATTGATCTCCATTTCATTATTATTTCAAATTCATGGAATCATTCTACTTTAATTTTTTTTTTTTACTTTTCCAAACCATACCTTTTTTTAATGATTTCTTTTGAAACACTATTTGAATGACATGCATGAAATTGCCAAGGGCTTGAAAATGCATGAATGAGGTGATGAAGATTAACTAGGAAAATTCCCCAATTTAAATTGGTCTCGGGACACAAAATGTGTTTGGTTTTCCCTAATTATTGATGGTATGAAGGAAATGATAGGGACTTTAAGAATTTGCGCCTTGTGTGAGAGCCTAGGATAGTCTTAAGGTGCAAATTAACAACCCTTTTTCTTCAGTTGGCCTCCCACCATCTAACCTTCACTTAGGTAGATAAATACAACTGCAAAATAGGGTATTCAATTGGGAAAATAGCTGCCAAACAGCTCCCAAACAGTTGTTCAATCAATTGGGAAACCAATTTCTTCAAATGATAAATATATTCAAATATGAGGGATTGGAACTCACTAGCTCATTTCACAAAGAACGCGAGAAAAATATCGAAGCCATTGTCTACCTTTCGGTGTCCACTACCCACCTCCTCTAACACCGAAGAAACATCGAAGAGAACACAAACATGAACACATCGCGTCTTCAGGGCCCAACAATGGACAGCTCCACCACGTGATCGCTCTTCAGTAACCACCGTTCACTTTAATACTTGGGTAGCTCACATGAGCTTAAATGAGTTTTGGGTTGAGCGCCAATCAAAGAAGAAAAAGATTGAAACTTTGTGAGCGGAGGGATTGAAAATGAAAATGGAGATGAAGCAAAATAAAATAGAGAGAAAGAGACTCTAAGCGCACGAGATTGAAAACGAAAATGGAGTTTAAATTGGTAAAGTTAAAATGAGACAATTGGTAAAGTTAAAATTTCTGTCAACTTTCCACCTACTTCTTAAAGCATCGGCCAACCCACTCTATCCTCTATAAAATAATAATTTTTTTAACTTAGGCTAAGTCATCTCTACAAAATTATTTTTTCTTTTTTTTTTAATTTTATTAAGTTGCATCGCCTAGCTGACGCTATTGATTGCATTCCCTAGCCCTCCCTACCATCTTAATCTAGTTCTTTTCATTGTTTTTTAAAAATAAGGTAAAAGTGTCGGTCAACCCATTCTATCCTCTATAAAATAATAACTTTTTTAAGTCATTCCAAACCATCTCCGCAAAATTAATTTTTTTTGCTAACTTGTATCAGCTAACTGATGCTATTGATTGTGTCTTAATTTAGCTTTTTCCATTCTTTTTTAAAAGTAAGATCAAAGCGTCTCTTAAACGATGCTAATCTAAAATACAATTGTGTCCCCTAATGTTTGCTGTGAAATTTATATTTTTTATAATATATTTTTCTTATAATATTGAGCAACTAGCATCGCTCAAAAAACGTTAAAAATGATTATTTAGAGTTCTACCATCCAAACTAAGCTTGACATTTTATCTTGTATCTCTTGTCCCTTAATTTTTTTTTATTCTAATAACGTGCAAGATAAAACCAACACTAATATTTGGACTCTAACTCCTTAAATTCTTGTATTGGACATCCAAAAGTGATGAGAAAACCATTCAAATGTATACGTGTATAGAAAATAAGTATGTTGAATTTGTGTATTTCCACAGCACATAAATGAGTAAATGACGAAAAAAATCAATAAAATGACTACGCTTCCAGATAATAAGTATGACCATATTTTCTGAGTACATTCCTTTCTTAGTTATATATATAGTTGAAAAGGGTTTATATGTTTTAAGAAAACATTAGGTGATTTGTATATATATTATATTACTAAAAGTGAGTGGTTTGTAACGTGTTGTGTTATGGTTAAAGTGTGTGTAGATAGTTACTTTTAACATTTTTAATTTTCTTTTAATTTTAAAATATGAATAGAGATAAAACAAAATTATGAAATTTGGTATAGATTATAATTAAATGGTTTTTTTATTGAAAAGGTAAAATTATCTAATTAAAAAAATACTGAAAATAGTTACCGAATGATTACATAATAATATATATTATTGTTATTATTTCTACTCTTCTATTTGTATTTATCCAATTAATTTTTTTTAGTTTGATAATACGTTGAGGGAACTTATTCGATTAATATAACCAATATTTCACCATTAAGTATCTTTGGCTGGAATTTGAGAGTTTACCTTAAATGTATAACTAATGCCTTTTCTGTAATACTCTCTTAAAATGTATGTGTTTAATCCTCTAACACATACTTCTTAGGAAAAGGTGTGATAAGCATACTAATCTTTCTCTAATTTCAAATCATTATTACATTAATAAAAACGAGTAATGGGTGATGTTTGAATTTAAATTAATCTAAGGTTTGAACATTATAGTATTTTGGTGTCGATGTCAAGTGCTTGGGTACATAATTCTTAAGACGAGTTCTTACTATTCAAACTTTGCCAAGCAACACAGAAAAAAATGTCAATTTTGGACGGAACCATGGAAAGTATTTGAGGTGGACTTAGGTGAACACAAACGACAAGTGGCACAACATGATGTCGAGTGTTGACTAAGATTATTTTTATATGTTTTCGACGAAATCTTAGAATATTCTTACAATGGTTTTTCCACACCCTATATTTTCTTTTTCCACATGATCTTTTCTTTCTCCACATTTCAATAAGCCATCACAATAACTATAACTATGTGGAACTCCATCTTTTGTAATTTTTTCTTTGCATATTTAACATACGTTCTATTATCATTGTTGAGTATTGATGTTCTTTACTTCAATGTAAGAAATCTTTATATTTCCACCACGTAATACTTTGCTATTTGGCCGAAAATATTAGTAGACCTTAAAATCTCACTAATAATAATTTAATATTTATATAATACATCAATACATCAATAATTTAATTTTTTTTTAATTATTATCTACATATTGTTAATAATAATTATTACTATGATTCTTAAAATGAATAAAAAATATTAAGTTCAGTAGAAATAAAGTAAGTTATCTCTGATTTTTGTTTTCTATGTTTTTTATATGAATCAGAAAGGCTATGATTTCTACTAATTTATTTCCTCCATATTCGATATATAAGAGTTTATTTACTCTTTGTGATGACTTGGATCATATTATGAAATCCATTTGAAGAATTCTTTTCTTAGGTGGGCTTATCTTAAGTGTAACTATTTAGCTTATTTCTTATGGTGTTCATTTTAGCTTAGTGTTGGTGGTGCCGAAAGGGATTATCATCATTGATGATCTTTTATGGTGTTTTTTTTAGCTTATTATTAGTGGTGCTTTGGTGTGAATCCAAATTCTTAAGAGTATTCTCACTTAGGGTTTTTTATTTTTGTAAACAATGTCATAAAGTGATAATTTTCCATACTTGCTTATCTTATGGAGTTGAGTGACATAAGGTTCTTCCCATCTAAACATTCTTGATTCTTATCTTGTAAGCTAGAGCAAAGGTGAGGAATCATCATCTTGCTTATCTCATGAAATTTGATTGGCTCAAGATGTTCTATATTTCTTAGTATTTCTTGAAGGTATATTCTCATAGTCTTTAATTTTCATAGCTTCCACAACACAAATCAAGACCGTAAATTTGGTGGAAAGCCTATGAGGTGGATGAAAGATCTCCGATATCTGGACCTCTGGATGCTATTTTAGTAGGTTGTTATAACAACATATTTTCTTAACATTTTAGTAGGTTGTTGTTACTACAATGGCCAATCAACTATTGGGCCTCTTTAGGTAGTATCGAGCTAGCTTTTAGGTTTATGATATTAACTCTACTTTAAAGTTATATATATATATATATATATATATATATATATATATATATATATATATATATATATATATATATATATATATATATATATATATATATATTATAGAAAATATTACTCAAATAATACTAATAATAATAAAACTATTATAATAATATTATTAGAGCAATAATAATACTAACATGTATATGAATCAAAGAATATTAATCAGAAACCCAAGAAAAACAAAATCATATGCGGTTCAACGGGGCGAGACGGGGACGAGTTTCACTATCTCATACCCATCCTCGTAAAAAAAATTCATTCCCATTCCCATACCCAAACCCAACGGGTATCAAACTTTTGTCTCATCCCCATCCCCACCAGATAATGGGTATAATTTCATACCCATACCTGTACCGTTTTCTTACTGCTTCAATATTAATTTTAATTAAGTTTTATAAAATAATAAAAAATTATGGTAAAGGAAACATAATATTATTAAATATTCAATATTAGAAGGATGGTTGTTTCTTTGATATCAAATACTTTGAAATACATTATAATTGTTTACATTTTATATTAGAATACCAAATAAAATTTCATGAGAACCAAAACATTTATTAAATTTGCAAACATTAATGAAACCTAGTTGATAAAATTTAAAAATATCTTTAAAAAATATAAAAGGAAAACAAATATTCAAATTAAAATATATTTTAAATGTTTGTTTACTTCAATTTTTTTAAATTCTAATGAATCTCTTTTTTATACACCAATAAAAGTTATAATACACCACTTGATCAAAATGACGCAAAGAACAAATAGTAAGCATAATAATAAAATTTTAACATAGATCTTGTATCTTTTGAACTCCCATTATATGTTGGATGGTGATAAAAAAATATTCATGACAATTACATTAAATTTTTATATTGTAGTAAATAAAAGTTATTCATACAACTATAGTGAAAAATTTACAATATGATTGATAATAAGTTATAAAATAAAAAATAATTAGATAAAAATATATCGAAATAGTATTCTACGTGATGAAAATAAACAACAAATAAAAATATTAAAAAGTTAACAAATGTGTGTCTTATAAACAATTTGAGAGACTATTGAAAGAAATTGTACATAGAGAAACAAATGCATAATTAAGGGTATGATAAGATGAAAAATACCTTAGAGATCTAAGAAAATTTTTCAAATATCAACATACATACTCAATGGTTGAGAAATAATAAAAAATGTTTTAATGAAACAAAATAGTTCTTCAAATGAAACAAAAATTAATAATAAGTAAATAATTTTTTTTATATTACCTAGTAAATGAAAGGTTTATGAAAATATGTTGAATATGCGAATGAGTTTCATGACAAACCAAATAATTAGAAGAAATAAAAAATAGAAAGTATGCATATATATATATATATATATATATATATATATATTTACTTAATTAATTGTGAATATTTTAATAATTTAAACAAGAACTGAGATATGGGAGGGAAGGGTATTATGGTAGAGATATATACATCCCCATACCTAATTGAAAAACTTGGGGATTTCCTATACCCATACCCATACTCAGTTAATGCGGGGATTTCCCGGACGGGGATGAGTTCGGGCAATACCCACGGGGGCAGGTTTATTTGTCATCTCGTCAGATCGATCGAGTGTAGCGAAGGACCTCCGAACCTTATGAACACCACTATTTTAAGAGAGAGATATTACAAAGAAGAAAAGAAGAACATTTTTCAAAAAACTCTAGTGTTTGTTGTTTTTGTTGTTTCTTTTCCATGTAACTAGGTGGTATTTATAGACACAAGAATAAATTGTAATAAGAATATAGTCGATAGTCATAAATAACATTAATCCATAAAATTAAAAGTTCATAAAAACTTGACTAACAGTAGAATTTTTATTTTAACTATTTATTTTTTAAATTATATTAAAATATTTCCAACATGAATAGTTTTCTACTATTATATATTATTGTTCATAAATATTTTTTTTTCATGCTTGTCTCTTTAACGTATGTCATTTTTTGTTCTCTTAAAAGAGTTGCATGTTAAAAAAATATTAAGAAACTATTTTTATTTCTTTTGTTAATGAAGCAGAAAAGAAAGCAGGGACATATATTTTTTTTAAAAAAAATATTTTGTTGAATATTTCATGTTATTCAATAAGTTGCATTGGAGGGATGATGAAACACAATATTATACAGTCAAATCGACTTATAGGAAATTAACATGTGAAAATATAATACATGTGTTCGGTATGATACTATCGATGAGACTGTAAGTCATCTATATTTTTCTTGTAAGGTGGTCTCATGAATATGACAAATTTGTGAAACTTAAATAGAAGATGCTCTATTAATCATATGAACATTAACTTTACTGAAGGATATCATCCGTTGGTAAGTATGTCACTATTGTCGGTGCATAAGTGACCTATTTCACATGAACATTACCGACAAATTAATCCGTCGATAACTAAGAAGACAACTTCATACATACATGTTATGGTATCGTAGCATGCAGAAGCGCAAGATCGTGACAATTGGAAATTAAAGAGAATCAAATTAAAGAGCAAGAGAAAAAACACACAAGGATTTACGTGGAAAACCTCTTTTGAATGTAAGAGGAAAAGCCACGGGACGATAATGAACAAAGTTCCACTATGAAAAGAAGAGTACAAAGCTCTTAAATGGGAACAAAAATCCTCACCAAAAAACACTCAGGTGTCTATTACAAAGTGTGTCTCTGTAAATGTTTTTCTATATTTTTTCAAGTCATGGAGATGTTATTTATAGGCTTCAAAGTTGAAACAGTCAATAAGCCATATGAAGAGTCTTCAGAAACTGCACTAGTAAATAGGCCATATGAAGAATCTTCAAAACTGAACCAGTAAATAGGCCATATGAAGAGTCTTCAAAACTTAAGCAGTAAATAATTAATAATTAGTGCTTAAGTAACGTGTGGTATTAGCAATTGAATGAGAACCACATATTCTAACAATCTCCACCTTGGTTCGAATTCTACAAGTGTTCATCGTCCGATAAAGCCCCAAAGGGCATTCAAATGCTGTATAGACCAACCAAGTCCAAACAATGTTCAAACTTGGTAACTGGAAGCGGCTTGGTAAGCATGTGTGCTGGATTCTCAGAAGTGTGAATCTTTTCAACCATAATTTCTCCAACAACAACAACATCTCTAATAAAGTGATGTTTTATATTGATGTGTTTTGTCTTGTCGTGATAACAATTATTCTTGGTTAAATGAATAGCATTTTGGCTATCACAAAACACAGTAAGAACTTTCTGTGTTAGACCAAGTTCATTTACCAAACCTCGGAGCCAAATAGCCTCCTTCACTCCCTCTATGGCTGAAATATACTCTGCTTCGGTTGTAGATAATGCAACAATAGATTGAAGTGTTACTTTCCAACTGATATCACTATTACAGAGGGTAAAGATGTAACCTGAGAGAGATCTTCTTCTATCAAGATCACCAGCATAATCTGAGTCAACATATCCTACAACATTATCAGTTGTAGCCAATTTTTTGTCAAATACCAAGCCAACATGAGAAGTACTTTTTAGATACCGAAAAATTCATTTTATAGCATTCCAGTGTTTCTTGCCGGGATTATGCATATACCGGCTTACCATGCTAATAGCATATGCAAGGTCTGGCCTGGTGCATATCATGGCATACATAAGACTGCCAATAGCATTAGCATAAGGAACATGTGACATGTACTCTATATCTTCCTTTGTATCTGGGCAAAGATTTGAGGATAACTTGAAATGTGCAGCAAGTGGACAAAGATTTGAGTATCTGGGCAAAGATTTGAGGATAAACCTATCAAGTACTTTCTCAATATACCTTTGTTGAGATAAAAACAATTTACCAGCTTGACGGTCCCTGCGAATCTCCATACCAAGAATTTTCTTTGTTGCACCTAATTCTTTCATTTCAAACTCATTGCTTAGTTGAGTTTTTAATTTCCTGATAGAAAACTTGTCACGTGATGCAATTAACATATCATCAACATATAGTAACAAGTATATGAAAGATCCATCTTGGAATGTTTGAAAATAAATACAGTCATCAAATTGACTCCTGCAGTAACCTTGCCCAATCATGAAAGAATCAAACCTCTTGTACCATTGCCTAGGTGCTTGCTTGAGGCCATATAAGGATTTCTTCAAACGACAAACAAAATGCTCCTTTCCAGGAACAATAAATCCCTCTGGTTGTTCCATGTAAATTTCTTCTTCCAGCTCTCCATGTAAAAAAGCTGTCTTTACATCTAGTTGCTCTAACTCCAAATCAAACAAAGAAACAAAAGCAAGCAAAACACGAATGGAAGTATGACGAACAACAGTTGAGAATATCTCATTAAAGTCAATACCTTCCTTTTGATTAAAGCATTTAACGAATAGTCGTGCTTTGCATCTTGCATTTTCAACCCCGAGAATGCCATCTTTCTTATAAATCCATTTACACTTTAATGGTCGTTTGTCTTTAGGCAATTCTGTCAGAGTCCAAGTATTGTTTTTATAAAGACTCTGAATTTCTTCATTCATAGCCCCTAGCCATTGAGAAGACTCAACACAAGAAACAACTTCAGTGTAGCTGACAGGCTCAACACCATCATTTACCTCTTGTGCAATTGACAATGCATAGGCAGTTAAATAATCATTATTGTATCTAGCTGGCTTTCTGATTTGTCTTCTTGGTCTATCCCGAGCAATAGAATAATCATCTCCTTGTTGTTGAATAGGAGAAGTGGTTTTATCATCACATTCATCATCATCATGATGATCATTATTGGATTCATTTGTAGAGGAAGATGGGACATCAATACCAGGAACTGCAGATTTTAATTCAAACTCCACCTTCTCATTAGTACCTTGTATAGTACCTGTATTGGTAGAAGAAGACACAAAAGACTGTTTTCCAGAAGATAATAATGCATCCTCATTAAAAATTACATCTCTGCTAAGAATTAGCTTTTGAGACTTTGATTCAGAGCACCATAAACGATACCCCTTAGATTCAAATGCATAACCTAGAAATATGCACTCAATAGCTCTTGGAGCTAATTTGCCATTATTAATATGTGCATATGCAGGACATCCAAAAATTCTTAAATTAGAATAATCAACAGGATTACCTGACCAAATCTCTTCTAGAACTTTGAAGTCAAGTGCCGAATGTGGAGAACGGTTGACCAAGTAGCATGCAGTAGATACTGCCTCAGTCCAAAGATCATGTCGATCCCACAGCCCAACATTTGAGAGCATACAACGAGCTCTCTCAAGTAGAGTCTTGTTCATTCGTTCTGCAACACCATTTTGTTGGGGATTCCTTGGAATGGTTTTGTGTCTAGCAATACCATGATTTGTGCAGAACT
>Ga0214542_1004431_pt1 | contig 27846 bp, 19 predicted proteins | sample CNSS1metaG_FD_160096 | JGI IMG/M metagenome (GOLD analysis project Ga0214542, IMG submission 160096) | Root nodule microbial communities from cowpea collected in UCLA plant growth center, Los Angeles, California, USA - CNSS1 | ecosystem: Host-associated > Plants > Roots > Nodule | place: USA...
ACCCAGTATGAATGGACGGAGAAGGGTGATGGGTTGGGGTGTATTGGGCTGCAGACCTAACACAACCGGTTTGAGGGTGGCAGGTGGGATGCCTGGTAAGCCCAAGAGGATCCGGGGGTGTTACAGTGTCCATGGTGGTGCCCCATCTGTATAACTAGGTAAGGATTCAAGGTAAGGATTGCATCCTGACACTCTAAGGGGCCAGTTAGTCTCACTTAGAGCGGACTGATCCCTGTGGTGAGAGTAGCAGGAGGCCTGAAATTCGTTAAGGGCTAACCTTATGGTGAGGGAGATTTGATTCATCGTAACACTTGTAACATATAGCTCGGGGGTGAGCAGCTCAGGGTCGAACAGAGGTATCCATCACAAGTGCAAGCATCCGTTGAATCCGACCAAGTTATACGTATCCGGATGAGTCGAGTCGAGTCTTAGTGTATTGATTGAGAGTCATAACATGTTTGGTTGATTATTTGGATGTGAGATGATGAAAATGCTTTTGACTTTATGATACATATGTTGTTGGCTCTAGCTTACCCGTTTCGTTGCATGGTTGTGTTGTATGTGGCTATTCTTTCTTGCGATGATCATCGACTTGGTTGATGGGAGCAGATGGGCGAAGTTCTCGTGGTCAACATGGGAATGGTGATTCCACCGCTTAGCCGTCTGGGCTGGATCTTACACTTCTCTTCTTGATGTCTTTCTTTTGGGCCATGGCCCTTGTATTCGTTGTTTTTGAATTGTAAACTCTTAGTCAAACTGTTATCCTGCTTTATTGGCATCGTGGTGTGCCTGGTTTTGTAGGGGTGATGTTGGAAACCCCAGAACTGCGTGATTTTACTATTTTATGTGTGACGTTTCCTGTAATTATGTTTATAAATTAAATGGGACGTTACAAAATTAAATAAGATTAATTTAATTCAAAATTATTTATATTTAAATCTACTCAAACTGTTTATTACAGTACTTCCTTTTTAGTCTGTCTAAAAATCCTAGTCCAATAATTATAAATAGTATGGAGAAGAGGAAAACAATTTTTGCGTGAAATCAGCGCTTCTTATTCTCTGCACAAAATCCAAATACAGAACGGGCTTATCGGTTTAACTGCTACGGTACACACCACCAATAGTAAAAGGAGTCCAAAAATACAATACATAATAAGCCCAAAATCACTTCTCCGACCACATGCTTAAGCCCAAGTTTATGACATGTTTTTACAGTTTCAAGACTCCTTTTCCCATCGATACGCGCGTCCAAACGTTGTCTCATCCGAATTCCACACCACCTGCGTCCCAAGGCGTAACCTTTTGTCAAAGTTCTGTCCAAAGATCCCAAACCTGACATTCAAAGTCAAGCTACCAGTCCCATATGAAAATTCAGAGCTGTGTGTACTTGTTGCTTAATGTGGCAAGTTACAACGCCATAGAAGAGGTGCATCATTGGTGGTTAATTAACTAACTGGGAACAACAACAACAACAATCACCATGGCATTGGAGACAGGGTGGTATGATTTCGTGTGTTTTGGAATAGTTGGGGTGGCCCTTTTAGGAGCGTTATTGGTGCTGGGAATGAACGAAGGAGCTTCCCGGAGGAGCTTTGAAAGCACCTATGAGAGCCTTTTGTTGTCTCGACCTGACGATGAAGTGGTCGTGGATGTTCTTCCCAGTTATCACGTGAGCACCTCACAGCTATGGACAAGTTGCTGGCAAGGACTGCACCCCTTTTGCCTCCTTTGTACCCGTTTCCTTTCCTTTGTCACCATGCTTCTTTTCTTGCTCTGGGATGTTCTACTATACGATGCAAGAATCTTTGTTTACTACACTGAGTATGTTTTCTCTTCTTATACAATCCTGAATATGTGTATCTCTTGTGATAAAGCTTCAAGCTTTGGTTTAACAGGTTGTTAAGAACTAACTTCATCGGTTAGACTTAATCTTTGTTGGTCAACCTTATCTGCTTGTGTAATTGCAGATCTTCAATTTTTATTGCTATAAAACTGCCACTTGTAGTACTTTCTCTATGCCCCCGATTAAGACATGACATGCCTAGGGTAGAACTTGTTTCCACGCCTTATATTCTTTCCATTTTTTTTTTCTTTCTGTTGTTTGCCCCAACATTCGATGTGTTTATTCCTCTGGCTACAAAACTCTGGAAGGAATTGAATAATATGCATATTTGCTTATGTTCTTATATTATGAAGACCATTTAATCCAGCATATTCATTTGCAGGTGGACTTTTGCATTGGTTATTGTATACTTTGCGGTAAGATTATACTTTTTGTTTTTTTTTTCTTTGATCAGAATTAGAGTTTTACTTTATTAATTTACGAAATAAAGGTTTACATTGGTGTTGAGCATAGGTTGTAGAAGTGAATTTTCATTCTGATTACAGAAAAACACCAAAAACACCTAAGGAATTGCATATAAGTTTGGTTGTTTGAATTGGCACCTACTTTGCATTTATTACTTGGTTGGAACTTTGAATGCAGTTGGGAAGCACAATATCTGTATATGGATGCTGGAAGTTCCTCAATAAACCTGTAATTCACAATGTTGAAGAGGATGAGTTTGTGAGCAGGGATGTGGAAGAGACAATGTCCACAAACTCAAACGCCTACCAAGAGAAAGAAGCAAAAGCAAAGGGTTCCATCAAGTTGGAAAGGAGATATGTTGAAGAGGACTTTGAACAAAGAGCAGGGTTTTGGGGTTACCTCATGCAAACTACGTATCAGGTAGGTCAAACACATCGAATTCAATGTTAACATTACAATGAAAAATGTCACTATGTGTTGTTCTGGTATCGGTTAACTGATATGCTACATGGTCAATGAACATGCCCTGGTCATGGTTTTAAGCCACAGGGAAACATAAGCTGCTAAGCCTAGCTTTTACAGCTTATAACACAGAACCTAGTCCATAGAATTGTTTTCTTTCTTTTCTTTTCTTATTCCTTTATTGTTCTAATTGATATGCTGCATTTAACAGACATGTGCAGGGGCTGCCATCTTAACAGACGTTCTATTTTGGGGTGTTATAGTTCCCTTCTTACAAATTTCTCATTTAAGACTAAGCCCGGTGAGACTTATCCTTCTATACACAGTGTTTTATTGTGAATAGTTCAGTATTTCTAGTATAATATGGTACAGTTATTTGACAGTTCAGTTTAGTTTGGTTAATTTTGTCCACTCATATATACACTAACTGTTTTTGATACTAGTGCATGTTCTTCCCTTTCATTTACTGTTTTCTGCATACAAACACTAGAATTACCTATGACTAAAGATTATTTACAGCTTCCTCCTCATTCTCTAGTTTGATAGAATAAATGTCACATTATGATTTCGTCTACTCATTACTGATTTCACTTCTACAGTGTAAGAAAGAACTCTAACTGGTTTTTTGTTGGCCTGAACTTGACAGTTGATGGGATGCATGCATGCATTGAATGCATTTTTCCTCCTTCTGGATACAGCTCTTAATAATCTCGTAAGTGTCATTCACCCTTGAATAAATTTAGATAAGTGCTTTTAGTATTGCTTTCCCGTCAGAATTAGAGTTTACACTAATCTTTAACGCAATGAAACTCTGGATGACAATACCAAAAGTACTTAAAGAAACTGCATCCAAGTTTTTTCCTAATTTAGTTTAGGACTGTTTCAAAAGCATTTAGCACTAATCCATCTCACGGTTGTGATATTGGTGCATTCATTGACAGCAATTCCCTTGGTTTAGAGTCTCCTATTTCGTTCTCTGGAGCTGTGGTTACGTCATTTTTCAATGGGTCATCCACGCCTTTGGTTTCAAATGGTACCATAACAACTGTAATATCTCGTTTACATTGTCAGAAAACAAGCTTTCTTTCACATAGTTGTAACTTGTAAGCATGTGTTTTTGTTCTCTAACAGGTGGCCATATCCCTTTCTCGATCTTAATAACGAATGGGCTCCTCTCTGGTGCGTTATACAAACACTCTGAAATTGCTCAAGTTTTGTTTTATTCACTTTGTCAAGAGATTCATTCCATGAGCTACAATTATAAGTCTCAATGTGATGCAAGATTAATCAAGATAATTTGAATCATGTTCTGATTATTTTCTCTTTCTTTTGCATTGAAATGGTTTCACTGATTAATCTACGTACATGCAGGTACTTGTGCCTGGCAGTAATTCATGTCCCTTGCTATGGCGTGTATTACCTGATAGTGCGAGGGAAAAATACCATTCTCCCCAGATTGTTTCCTCGAGCATTTTTAAGGTCATGCTAGTTCGGTTGTCTATGGAAGTTCTGTTAAAACTAGGAAGGACATGTTTGTTTGTTGCTGATATATAAGCATGGCACCACAGGAATCATAATCAATTTCTTTAGTCTTAGGTCAATTTATAATTGGGTGCAACGTAAGCTTTGCTTCAACATGACATCGAAAACATTATATAAGTGAGTGTAAAAGTATTTGATTTAATATATTTAGCACGATTACTGTTAGTAAAATTTTGAATCAATTATATAAAAAAAATAATTCACAAATCACAACAATTGCTACTACAATAGGAATCTCTTGAGCACATTTAGAAACTGTCATCCCGAATATCAATCGTCTAAAGTAGGATTGTGATTCGGGTGGATAGGGATAGGATACGGGGAGTGGCTCTCCTGTATCTACTTGGTAGATAAATATCCGTCTCGTACTCATATTCATATTTGTGTGAGTATCTGTTATTTGAATATTTCCGTATTTTTTTATTATTCACGGACATCCAAGGATACCGCGTGTATTTACAAAAGACAAATTTAATATTTGACAATATATTTTAACCATAAATTCAAATAAAAATACAACACATAATATTCATGAATTTCAAACAAACTGTAAATAATCCATCTAAATAGTGTTGAATAACAGTTTACAAAGAAAGTAGTTTTTTTAAAACCAATGGATAAAAAACAACATATTCAAAATCATTATATTAATGTTTTAATCATGTTATTTTAATTTAAATTAAAGTATAGCGAGTACGAGTATCTATGGGTACGAATATTATGATAGTTGTAGCCGCTCTATTGATATGCGGGTATAAAAAATATACATACGTGTTACCTGCGAATATTCATTTACAATAGGTTAAAATACTCCATTGGCCTACGTTTTTGTCCCAAAATCTCAAATAGGTCCTAAGATTCTTTCAATCTCAATTAGGTCCATATTTTTTAAAATATGTAACAATTAGGTCAATTCCGTTAATATGGTGTTAACGGTGTTAAGGGATGTGTCACATGTTAGCATCTCATTTTTTTTTGGATTTTGATTTTTTTTTAAATTATTTATGTCATGTGTCACGTGTCAAGTCATTATGGTAAGATGTGTCAAGTCATTGTTTGAATCTCAATTTGATCCATAAATTTATTATTTTGATAAATTTCAATCCCATTTGTTTTTTAATTTTTAATTTTATCATCTCCAAATTAAAATAAAATTGAACTTTTATATAAATATCATAATGCATGTGTATTCACTTAAAATATGAAATTGAAAAAGTGTGGATAAAAAAAAAAATCCTTTATATAATATTTGTATAATAGTATAGGTTAATTTCTAATTGTAAAAAAGGTTCAATCCTTTTAATCTTGTGATATGATTTTTTTAATCATTAGAATCTTATTTTCAAACGATAATGTGACAATTTTTTTACTACTACACATGACGAATATCATCATGATGTATGATGTGTGACTATCTGTCACATTATTATTTTACAAAAGAAAAATAATAAAATAACACATTATAGAAAAAAAAATTTTAAAAAATGAAAATGAATAAAAGAAATACATAAAGAAAATAATTAAGATATAGAAAAAAACATCTTATTATTGTGGTCACCGGATATTCTTGTGCTAGGTAAGATTTGTATAAACTCGTTACCTAATAACTGAAACATATTAAGTTGAATTGGACAAAGCTTTTAAATTCATTTTAGGTTAAATGCAAATTAACATAATTTGTTATTTAATTTTGATTAGATGAAGTCAACTGGATTAAAATTTTAAATAATTATGTTTTCTGTGTTAAAAGTTATAATTCGTATATATCAACCTAATTTAAAAAACAATACAATCTTTATAAAAAAATAATTCAATTCAACATTTCATATAAGTCATCCAATTAAGTCATAAGAAGTTTGTAACATAAAAATAGAAAACATAAACACAATTTATTTATCTATAAGAGTGGATCTTAGTAAAAGTATACTAAATTCTTCATCTAACTCGTATAAGTAAGTTAAATTTAGTTAAGTTGAATGGAACTCAATTTATCAGATTTATAAATATTAAACATGTGTCTAATTTTCTTTCATTATAATAATAAAGGAAATTTTCAAATGATAATTATTAACATAAAAAAGCATTATTAAATTTATCAAAAATCATTCATTGAAATATTTATAAAATAAATAGTTTACAAAACTTAAAAAATAATATAATAAAATAAATCACACTCATAAAATTAAAACTAATTACAAAATTATTATATTATATATAAAAATTAAAAAAATATTTTTATGAATAACTATAAATTATAGACAGGAATATACCAAAACTTTTATTTTATTTTATTTTTAAAAGAAAAAATAAACGAGATGGAAGGCCAAGGGTGTGAAATTTGTTGGATAGGAGGCGGTGGCTATGGTGTTGAACCCTTCTATCTTCAATCAAAACACTCACCTTTTCACATAAATTTATTTATTACAATCTTCTCCGAATCTTCTTCTGTCTCCCCCTCACAAAAATTCCTTCCGCCCCACGCACATCACAAATCATCACTCCAATATTTAATCAATTTGATTTCAGATCCACACCCCCAATCGTTCTCGAACCCTAGAACCCCAATTCCAATCGATTACTATTTCTCTCTCTCTCTCTCTCTCTCTCTCTCTCTCTATTGCAATAACCTAAAATCCTGTCTGATCCGGCACTGAAGCTGGGGTTTGTGATTTCAGAGCTTAGTAATTAATAATCAAGAACCAAGAAGAGAGGAGAATAGATGGATGACTGTTGTGCTGTTTGCGCAGAGCCTTTGGAATGGGTCGCCTACGGACCCTGTTTGCACCGGGAGGTGTGCTCCACGTGCGTCGCTCGCCTCCGTTTCATATGCGACAATCGCTGTTGCTGCATCTGCAAGACCGAATGCAACCGCGTATTCGTCACCAAGGTTGTGCCTAAGCCCAATCTCTTTTTTCTTCCCGCTTAATTCGGGTCGTTTTTCTTTTTCTTGTTAAGTGTAGCTTTTGTGATATTGTTTTACGTCCATTGCTCTTCTTGAAGAGTCTTTGAGCTCTTGATGGATTGAGTTAAAATCTTTACTATTCCACATTGACACTTAACGTTGTGTTCGATTATGACATGCATTTTTAACAATTAGAGGAATCTTTGGTATCTGTCAGCTGTAATTTGAAGTTGTTTCGAGTTATTGGACCGTATCCCTTATTTGAGGTTTATTGCGAAATTTTTACTCTGAGATCACTGTCAATTGTATTGGCGCGGCTTATTTTTTCCTGCATTCCTGTATGATCAAATTTAAACGAGGTGCTTGTTTTGTGGAACTTTTCTATTGACCTAATGGAAGTTTGTAATTCACCCAAAATAGCATGTTTTGTATCTGAAGATTTTTACTTGATGTTGCTTCTAAACAGCTGGATTTAACAATGATTTTTTTGGTTAGCATGGTTTGCAAGCTGTGTTTTATTTAATGTTGCAGTCTTTAATCGTGTCAATGTTGATAGCAGGGCTTGCTCTGCTAATTATACGTTATTGTAATCTGTGCTATCTTTTGATATTGATATTCAATTTTACTGCGTACTGGCAGGCTCTAGGGGATTATACAAAGATGATTAATGATTTTGCTGCCCTTCCTTCGGAGGTAAGGGAGGGCAAGATTGGATCATACTGGTACCATGAGGATACAAATGCATTTTTTGATGATCTGGACCATTACAAGATGATCAAGGCTATGTGTAGACTTTCGTGCAGTGTATGTGACAAGATGGAGGAGCAACCACAGGATGCTGCTTCAAGGCGACGAGATAAGTTTAGGAATATAGGGCAGTTGAAGGGTCATATGTTCCACCGTCACAAGTTGCATATGTGCAGTTTGTGTTTGGAGGGCAGGAAGGTGAAATTTCATAATATGTCTGATAAGAATTTCTTGGACGATATAATTTGTAATCTTTTCTATTGACTGAGACTGGTAACCATTTCTGTGACAGGTTTTTATATGTGAGCAAAAGCTATATAGCAGAGCACAGTTAAAGCAACACATAAGCACAGGTGATTCTGAGGTTGATGGAAGTGAGAGTGAGAGAGGCGGTTTCATGGGGCATCCCTTGTGTGAATATTGCGGAACCCCATTTTATGGAGACAATGAATTATACTTGCATATGTCTACAGAACATTATACTTGCCATATATGCCAAAGGTAACAACTAAGCTAATCCCATGTGCAATTGGTGTGTCATAAATTAAAACTTGTAATATTTGTACTTCTTAATGCAGGCAGCATCCAGGGCACTATGACTACTTTAAGAATTATGATGACCTAGAGGCAAGATATGCTTTAGGCTCGTTTTACTCTCTTATTAACTAAATGGGTTTACAAGATCTTTGCTGTCATGTGAAATTGAAGTATTTGTATCGACATGTCTTGTACAGATTCACTTCCGTCAAGAACACTTCTTATGTGAAGATGAGGCTTGTCTTGCTAAGAAATTTGTTGTTTTTCAATCTGAAGCAGAGATGAAGGTGACTGATTATTTATAGTACATGAATCTCATTTTAGTGATTTGCTTAGAATGTGCCGGGGCGCTTTTTGTGTAGCTGCATAATGATTCTGTCTGTGCATTTGGGGCCTTATTATTTTTGTCTTTTACTATAAAATTATTAGATGTGTTGGTGTTATTATTGTGTCATTGTTGATTTTTTTTCCTTGATTACGGCTTAGAGGCATAATGCTAGTGAACATGGAGGACGGATGTCACGGTCTAAGCGGAATGCTGCTCTTCAGGCATGTATAGTGACAATCTTTTCTTTTGAATTCACTACTCATGACAAATTATTTCCTAGATTATTTGCACTCCCTTATGAAATAACCGTAGCTACATTCCTCCGTTACAGATTCCAACTAGCTTCAGATACAGACATGGTAATGAACAAGAGCAACGCCGTGGAAGAAATCGTTCTTTTCGTCGTGATTTTACTGAAAATCAACTTTCAATGGCCATTGAAGCTAGTCTAGAAACAGCTAATGCAGAGCAAACATTTCGTGATCAATCGGCATCAGGTAGTGGGCGAGTTGCTGTCGATGATGGGAATGGAGACATTGATTCTCTCATTCAGCCATTTGAATCATTGGCCGCAGCTGGTTCTGAAGCATCTTCAAGATACCTTCAAGCTTTGGGACATAGCTCAAGGAGTGGACCTCTGGAGGATTCTTCCTTTCCACCACTTCCCATAACTTCCAACAATGGCCAGCAAGGATCCAAACAGGAAGTGGAAGGCTCATCTAGTAATTCCATGGCTGCACGACTGCGTCGTCATAACAACAGAACTGTAACAGTTATTAATTCTGGTAATGCTTGGCCAGCAGCAGGTCGTGGACTGGTACAACCGCCAAGTAATCCTTCACAATTTCGACAGTCATCAAATAATGCTCTGGGTCTTTCTCGTAATTCTGGGCAGACAAAGAAGGGTGTAATTAACAGTGGACATTCAACATCAACTTATGCTGGTTCTATTCAGTCTACACAAAGAACTTCTCGTGGACAATTACCTGGTGGTTCATCGAGGGACACACGTGACAATGTTAGAATTGTCCACTCTGCATCCGCCCCGAATCTCATGGAGAACAACTCTGTTGAAGCTTCACTATCTGATTTTCCTCCTGTTTCTGCTGCACAAGCGAGCAAGATACCTGCTAGCAGTCATTCTTCATTGAAGGTGGAAAATGTTCAGTCTGCTAACCAGTCCCTGATTGAAAAGATTCGAGGTGCTCTTGATTTTGATGAAGAAAGATACAGTATGTTTAAGGACATATCTGCCCAATATCGCCAAGGCACAATAGATACAGAAACGTATCTGGACTATGTGCAGAACTTTGGCTTGTCTCATCTTGTGCCTGAGTTGGCAAGACTGTGCCCTGATACTCAGAAACAGATACAGCTTATTGAGGCTTATAGTGCTAGCTTGCAGAGAGATGCTTTACTGGAAAATAACTTGGTTCAAAGCAGCGCAAGCACCCATCGCAAAGACAGTAATGTAAACAAGAAAGGCAAAGGTAAGTCTATAGATAATAAGGGGAGTAACCCCACAGAGAAATTAGCAGATAACTTTTTAAGCACCGTACATCAGCTACAGGCAAATTATAAATCTTCAGAAGAGAAGGTGGAGGTGCTATCAAGGGGTGATTACCGAAGTGACAGGGGCAAATTAAAAATCGAACAGCGGACTGATACAAATTCTGAAAGTCAACCTGCGGTAAGGCTTGGTGGGAAGACTGAAACATCAAATGGCAGTTTATCTACTCAAGTTAGAGAGGATGGTGGAGGTGGGAACAAGCAACGCAAGAAAGGTTCAAAGTTCCTAAGAGTGCGACTTGGTGATGGTTCTGCTTCGGCCCTTTTTGATCAACCAGATCCTGGAACAACAGACCGCTCAGAAGTTAACAAGGATGAACCAGGAGGAGGGCTACCTGTGCGTGGTGTTTGGCGAAATGGGGGAGGTCATAAACTTTTTCCCTAATTTTGGCTTCACCGTCATTTTTGAAACGTGAAGTGTCAAACGCAATATAAACATGAATTTGGTTTTAGCTTAGGGGATATTTGATTATATCGAATTTAAGTTAGATTTCAAGTATATTTTGGGACGTGACTTTGTCGATTTTGTCGATGGCCAACCGCCGTTGCCTAAGTGGGCACATTTTTTTGGTTTGGGGTATATGATTTTGTTAAAGACAAGTGTTGATATGAAAGTATGGTGCCCAGTGTTGCGTTGTATGAGAATGGCACTGTTTCTTACATAGCCATTTGCACTCTACTTACTGCAATTGGAGGCCAGGCCATACTTGACACTATAATCCACGACAGATGTTTTGGGATATCCCGAATGTTAAAAGGAATATATTAGTAAAAGGATATTTTGGAATGGCACAACTATACATTATTTTTGCAGAAAAAGTTACGATTTTACTTTTGAAGTGATTTTTTATCAACTTGAAGTTGAATTTTTAAATTATTAAAATGCACGATTAGGTATATTTTTCAAATTACGGGCAGTCGCTTGTTCGCAGCTTGAATCATTCCTTGCTAGAAGGAAACTTGAATGTGGACTTTTCATTCCGAAACTGAGCACGTCATCTCTGAATTTGTTGGACATTTTGAATGAACCTCCACCCTTCTGCATGCCAAGGCTTTGGGAAAAACAAAAGAAAAAACTAACTGATCGATGTTTTCAAACTAAGACAAAGGTTTGATTTGCCAGTTTCATGTTAACAGCATTACTATATTGCTAAAGGATGGCAAACTTCGAGTCACTTTCCATTCAAATGCTAGAAATATGTTTAACCCTTTCGAATTTAAGAGTTGCTTTGTTTTTGAAGGTTAATTTCCTTATAAAGCCACATTACCAGGTTCTTGATGCACCTCTAAAAACTACCCGCAGCTGCAACACCATAACCATGTTCTGGTTCATTTAATAAAAACATGGATTCTGATTTTTTATTTATTTGCTAGACTGTCGGATTCTTACAAAAATAACTAGGATGAACTTCTGCTGATGAAAACATTAACAAATATAAGCGACTTAATAGGCTGAATTGTGTGATATTAGTTTACAATTGCTTTTAGTCTTTCTTTTCCGTATAAAATATAAAGGCCTACACAACTTTGGAGACTAATATCGCATAAATCAGAAAAAAGTAATTAAAATACAATTAAATAAATGAAATGTTGAAAAATGAAAATCATTTTTTAATTTACTTGTTAATCTTTGGATTATTTAACCTTTTAAAACATGATTCCTTATACTTACAGAAATCTTAACTAGCTACCTAAATTCATCAACCATACTTAATTAAGATCCCTATATTGTTCCATACAAATACATGGATTCATCTGAGGTTGCTTAAATAATTGAAAATTTTACTAAATAATAAATCTGTAAATTACTTGAAAATGTCATATAATTTCTTGGCTTATATAAAATTTAACTAGAAAAAAAAAATTACAAACTGAACAATTACACAAACTTTTTGAAAAAGTCGGAATTAACAGATTAGTTTGAGCAAAAAGAAGCAGCGCGAAGCAAGCGTATAAATCCTTGAGTTCATTGCAATCATGCTTAAACCCTACTCCGCCACTGCATCGGTGAAGGAGCAAAATGGATTCGGCGAACGGAGCAATGGCTGTGAGAGACCAAAGCTTAACGGAATGGCGCATGCATCGTGGTGCCTACCTCGGAGACATTTCAGCTCTGTGTTTTCTCCACCTTCCAAATCTCTCTCTCCCTTTTCTGCTCGCAGGTACCTTGCTCTCTCCGCATTTAATTTCACATTGTTTAACCTTCATTTGTTTAATTCTAGTGGACGCTTCCTTCAGGTTTGGGTTCTGAAATTGCGGTCTATGATTTGGAGCTGAGTAAGAGAATAAAGTCCTTCTCCGTATTCGAAGGAGTTCGCGTCCACGGAATCGCTTCTAGTTTCCCTCGCGGGACCATGATTGCTGTGTTTGGGGAAACGAGGGTGAAGCTGTTTAGCTTCGAATTTGATGGCGTTTCCGGGAGCGCAGAGCTGACGCTAGCTCATTTGTTGCCGAAGTTTGGTCACTGGGTTTTGGATGTTTGTTTCCTCGAGGTCAGTGAGAATAAGTGCTTAATACATTTGATTTTGAAATGATGAATGGCTGTTCTTCTTACTTGTGTCGTTTTTTCTTTACGTGGTAATAGGGATGCTTACCTCATTCCAATGTGGACGGTCATTTTCTTGCCGTGGGATGTAGTGATAATTCAGTTCATGTTTGGGATATTTCCAACTCCATTGCGGTCCTTAAGGTTCAATCTCCAGGTTAGTCTCAACTTCACTATATGTATTATTTTTTTATAATTTTTTTTAATGAGGTTATGTTTCTCGTTGAATAATAGTACGGTGCCTTCTATACTCAATGCGATTATGGGGTCACAATCTTGAAGTTCTCCGTATAGCTTCTGGTACAATATTTAATGAGGTGAGAGATCTGCTGATGATTAATGTTTACAATTGATTTTGAAAATGAACGACAAAAGTCACATGAATTATGAAGTATGTATTCTAAACATTTTATACCTACCATTCAAGTATATTATTGTTTCTTTCCTAGATAGAGTCATGATCTGACTAATATGTAGCGGAAGCATTAGGCTTACGTATTTCATGCTAATTTTCACATATTTAATTCATTTGTCTGTCCTTTGTTTTTCTTTTTAAATTGTTAGAAATGAGCTTTAAGTCTCACTCAACCCCACAAAACCGGCTTGTAAGTTGAGGTTTGCATCTCACTTATATACTATGAAATTGCCTTATCTTGTGCGTGAGACTAGAAATTAATGGGTGGTATGGGTGAAATAGAATGTCCAAGAAATCTCGCTAGGATAGTTTTTTTTTTTAAATAATGGCTCCGATACCATGTTAGAGGTGGACTTTAAGCCTAACTCAACCCCACAAAATCGGGTCAGGTGAGGTTTGCATCTCACTTATATATTATGAAATTACCTTATCTCTAATCGATGTAAGAGTTCCAACACACCCCTCACGATGAGATATATACATCTTTTGCGTGGGACTAGAAATTAATGGATAGTATGAGTGGAACAGAATGTCCAAGAAATATTCAATGATCATGCTATTGAAGACAATTGATATACCCATAGAAAGATACATTTTTCCTTTATGTTTAGTCTCATCAAATGCTGAATAGCATGTTCCGATCTAACATGGACATGTTAGGTATGTGGTAAGAAAGGAACCTAGACAGAACTGATAATAATGTAAATTCCCTCTTTGTCCTCATCCAGTGAGCATTTTTACTATTATTTGGCTTGAAATAAGTTCCTGACGCTTAATAATTTGCTAATTATCTTTCATCTGCTTTGATATTTTTTACTCTAAATTCTGCTTCTACAGATCCAGTGGGCTGATTGCTGGAAAAGCCTTCATAACACTGATTAAATGGAATCTTTTTTCTGTCAAATGCAATCCTGCTTAATCCACATACTAAAACCAAAGATCTCATGCGAAGAAAAATTCCAAGTGTTCGAGACTATCCCAATTTTCATATTGAAGGATAATAAGTATATAACATTACTGCTGTAATATGAGCATAATATAACACTACATGATTAGTTAGTAATTTTTATTCAAGCGCATGAAGGATCTTTTTTCTGAACAGTATCTCTTTACTTTGGTTTTCTCCATATTAGTATTGTACTTAAAATACTTATCATTATCCTTTTCAAAGGTTCCTTAAGTTTTTTTATGGCCTGATGTTTAATTTGTTGATGTTTCTATTTTCTTTTAATTACTTCAAAGAGTTTGGTTCGGGCAGATTATTGTTTGGAAAGTGACCCATCAACACAATAAATCTTCAAGTCATCAAGAAAACCATGATCAACAGAGCATTTCATCTTCTGTATGCTGCCAGCTAAAGGATAACCTGTTTGAGGCAACTCATGTATGTAAACTTATTGGACATGAAGGTTCAATCTTCCGAATAGCATGGTCATCTTGTGGATCTAAACTGGTATCTGTCTCTGATGACCGGAGGTGAGTTAGTTTTCAAGTCCTACTGTATCACTAATTTATGTTCACTCTTAGATATAATGACATGTGTAGTGATTGGTCTCCTTTATTAATGCAGTGCACGTGTTTGGGCTGTCTCTATGGAAGGGGAACATGCATTGTGCCACAATTCCACTGCCCTTGTCTTATTTGGACATAATGCTCGGGTTTGGGACTGCTGTATTTCTGATAATGTAAGCAATTCATTCTTTATTTTCTTAAGTTTAACGGTATCTTTTAATAAATAAAACAACCAAAAAGAGACATGCCCTTTCATTCATATATATATAAACAATTTATCTTCAAGAGAAGATCTTTACTCTGATATGTTAAACTTCCTATATTTTTTTATTCATTATATCATATTGTGATTCTTCATCTCCAACGGAAAAGGTAGTATCATTTCATAAAATTTTCCTCTTTATATCAATATTTTTTTACTGTTCTCCAAATTTTTCCTTGCATTTTTTTTTATCTACAATGTTAGTTGGTAGTATTTGTTAGTGGGGGAGTTGAACCCACAACCTCTCTCATCTTCCCTTCCAATTTTACTATTAAGTCAACTTTATATTTCAATTTTTTTTTCACTATTAACTAACAAAATCATTATTCTGTTTTTATTTATTTTATTTGATTGGAATGTCTATTTACCTTTGAGATAAAAGCTTCTCAATAGACGTATCTTATTTTGAAGGCAAAAATTTTTACTTTTATTTGTCTCCCTTCTTTTCTGAATGTGACTTAGACTTTGGTCTTCTTGTAAGCCATTCCTTTAATTACCGCTGACCAGTAAATGCTTACTAATTGAAATGCATAATAATATTTCCGAAGATGTTCATGTGCCACTAGCTTAAAGTTTGTGAATGAGTTTACTTATTAAGTTGTCATTTTGTGACTTTTTGCCACCAAGTGAGTTATTTTGACAAGATTATTATTTTCACCTGTCTGATAATTTTTACTGATACTGATAAATTTCACTTATTGAAATAATTTTATAAGCTAATTTACTTTTTAATGTATTTTTAATTCTCTAATGATTCTTTTTCGTAAATTATTAATACGATCTTTTATAAATGATAAGCATCCCTCATAATATGGTACACTTGTCTTCAATTAAAAACTAGCTATAACTAAACGTTTTTTTTTTAATGTATTTGACTTGACAGCGTAAACCGTACTGTGTTATATGTGTTTATATGTCCGCTTAGATTTCCATTTATATTGGTCTTTTTTTTCTGCAGTTGATTGTCACTGTTAGCGAGGATTGTACATGTCGTATTTGGGGAGTGGACGGTAAACAACTCCAAGTCATTAAGGAGCACATGTAAGTTATATTATGAACATGAATTCTTAATTGTTGAGTTAGAGTATAAATTGCTAATATTTGGAATTTACTCTGGCCCTAATCAAACAATCTTTGAAGTTTATGTGGATTTTTGACATTCTGTGAACTGAGTGTCTACAGGAAACAACCATCAGTAGTATAATATCTTGAGTACCTTTGAAATTGTGATAAATGTGGTTGATCATATATTAACCTTTAAATGACCTGACTCAAAAAAATATCTCTTGTTAGTTGTCATTGGTTTCCCATGCTTCACTCTGAAAATTGTCTATTTTTGGTTGATAGATATTTAGATGAATTTTAAAAATGAACCATGGAATTTTCTAGCATGAATTTTGGATTTTCCTACTTACAGATGTTCCAATTTTGTTTTTTCCTAAAAGTAAAATCAATTGGATGTGTGATATAGTACTGTACAAGCAATTTCTTTTTTGCTTTGTAACTTACAATTATAGCATTCTACTGCTTCATTAGAGTCATAGCCTGAGTACTACTTAAGTTGTGTTCTCTGTAAGACAGTTATTTTATTATGATCTTTAAGGTTCTCACAATTTCACTTGTTCGAGGAATTAGAGGCATAACAAAGTATTTGCCTTCTTTGCTGTATACAGTGGAAGAGGTATATGGAGATGTTTGTATGACCCAAATTCATCACTGCTTATAACTGCTGGGTTTGACTCTGCTATTAAAGTACATCAACCTCATGCATCTCTGCCCATGGGCTTGGAAGCAGTACAAGGATCCCCTAGTAGTACAGAGTTGTTTTCGATTTGCATACCTAATGTGTCAGAGCATATTGGATTTATGGACAGGTAGGTTTCTTAAAATATTATGAACTCGCTTGGGTCTGCTACTAACTCTTCAAAATTTGGAACTGGTATTATGTGTTTTCCTATAATTGTGTATTCTGATTTCCAGATTTCCATGTTGACTGGCCTTGCCTCCTTTTTTGTTGTAGCAAGAGTGAATATGTTCGATGTTTGCGCTTTTCCTGTCAGGAATCTCTTTATGTTGCCACCAATAATGGTTATCTCTACCATGCTAAATTATGCGACACTGGAGGTGCTCAGTGGAATCAACTTGTCCAGGTCAGCGATGGGGCACCAATTATTTGTATGGATTTATTGGCCAAGGACTCTGTTGAACATGACTGTGGTGCTGAGGATTGGATTGCTGTCGGAGATGGTAAAGGAAATATGACAATTATTGATGTTACCAAGGATGATTGCTCTCCTACAGTGAGATTGTGCTTTACTTGGCCAGCTGAAACGGAGAGACAGCTCTTGGGTATTTATTGGTGCAAATCTCTGGGATGTAGGTAATGTGTTTCTTAAATCATGCATGGATACACAATACCTGTTGCTAAGGTGTGAATCCATCCTTGGTACTTTCTGCCAATGAGTGTCCTGGCCTTGTTATTAAAACGAGTGTAATTATAGAAAAAAATATACTCCTCACCATTACAAAACTTTAGTCAGGGAAGAGAATTGCACTTGTTGCTAATGTAGTTCAAGTTATGTACCTCTTTGATTGACAGGTCATAAGATCATACTGTTTGTACTGTGTTAAGCATGCTCATTTTATAGTCTCATTACCATATTTATCACACTACTATAAAATGGGAGATCATAGTATATTACAACCTTCTTTAGTTTCTCATTCCATTTCTTAATCTTTTCTTTTATTTGATTTTTATTTATTTATTTTTAATATAATAAAGTATTATGATTCTCTGGTGACAATTGTGTAGGTATGTCTTCACAGCTGATCCTAGAGGAACATTGAAACTCTGGAGATTGCCTGACCCTTCACAATCTGATCTTCAGAGCTCCACGAGGAGTAACAAAGTATCACTTATAGCAAAGTTCATATCAAATTATGGAATGAGGATAATGTGTTTGGATGCATGTATGGAGGAAGAGGTATTCTTCTATCCTTCATTTAGGATCTTCTCAATTTTTTGGTCATGCTATGAGAAAGGCATAGAAAATTATTGTGTGACCCACCGTTGTGTAGGGTTCATAATTTTTCTTATGGCTCTCTCTCATAACATGACAAATTCATGAACTTGCTAGCATGAGAGGATCTAGATCCATCTATCCATATTCACTTTATCAGTTTATTCTTTTTGGTGGTGAGTAGATTAAATTTTAATGTGTTCATTGTTGCTTAATTTTATCTGTGGAAGACTATAAGATACTTGATAGAATCTGACTTTATAATGCACTTAAAACATCATTTAAATTTTTTTTTTGTAGAAATGGTGGCATGGATGTTTTTCATTTTTAATTTTAAAATATTATGATATGAACATACTAGTGTACAAATTAAAAACGGAAATTTATCTTGAATCCAAATGTCAGGTCTTAGCATGTGGTGATGTGCGGGGTAATATGGTTTTGTTCCCTTTGCTAAAGAATCTGGTCCTGAGCATATCTGACACAGAAGAAAGGAAGATACCTCCAGTAAATAATTTCAAAGGAGTTCATGGGATTTCAAGTGTCTCCAGTGTTTCTGTGACCAAGCTTGGTTATAATCAGCTAGAGATACGCTCAGTATGTTCAACTTTTCTCCTTTAGATGCAGTGACTGGTGATCCACATTTAAGCATTTGCCAAATATAATATTGAGAGCACTCTTAATATTCTAACCTGCAAGTGTAGATATGATTGTGGTCAACCTTGATTCCAATTGTTGATTTTTATTCTTGTTCAGACTGGAGCAGATGGTTGCATATGCTATCTGGAATATGACAAAGAAATGCATAATTTACAATTTACGGGAATGAAACAAGTTAAAGAATTGTCTTTGATTGAGTATGTTTCTGTGGATAACAAGTCTGGTGATAGATTGTCAAGCAGCTATGCAGCTGGTTTTGCATCTGTGGATTTCATAGTATGGAACTTAGTGAACGAAAATAAGGTACTTTGACAACCTTTTCTCTTTACTTTGCATCTTTGGATTTCATACATTTACTTGTCCGTTGCTTTATACCATTAGCACCTGTTATAGATTTAATGATATCGAATGGTGTTAACAGGTGGTGAACATTCCATGTGGTGGATGGCGACGTCCTCATTCCTTTTATCTGGGTGATATACCAGAGATGAGGAACTGCTTTGCCTTTGTCAAGGTTTGCTTTCTTTGAAAGCTTTAATTATTAAAAATTTCAGGAAGCATTTGATCTTGCTCATTTACAACTGCTCATTAGTTATTTGATCTTGCTGCTCAAGCTCAAATCTATTTAAGATCATTTAATGAACAGGGCTTGTATATGTGTTCTTTAGATTTCAAAATTTTCCTAGTCATGTCTAAGGGTAACTGAAAGGAACTTTTGATCATCTTGTTTAGCTCCACTATTTCGCTTCAATAACATAGGTGTAGGAAGAAGTTAAAGAAGGTTCTAAAACTAGAGTTGAAATTTAGTGCTGCAATTGTAGGATATAAGGCTGTGATTGTCTTGGAATGACGGTTTGGGCCTAATAAATTCTACAATAATTATAATTACATAATGGTTAAGTTTGCACCCTACTTGCATACTCTATTTGATCCTTACAACTAGTCCTTGTGGTACCAAACTACAACCCTTTTAGGTTGCAACTAAAGTGGGCTGGGAGTGACAACAATTAAGGCGGTTGATCACTATGAAAGTAACTTTCCAACATGTACATGAGTTCTAGTCTGGAGTGTGGCAAATGCAGGTGGCCGACAATGGACCTAAGATAGACTGTTACTGTTAAGCTATAAAGATAAAGAGAAGCATTGAACAACCTTGTGTTTTTTGTAACAACATTGTGATTTATTTATATTCAGAAAAGGAAATCAATTAGATAAATGTAGGAGATCTGATATCCTCTAATAATAAAGATATGATCTTGATATTTTTTTTTATCATAAAGATAAAGAGAGGCATTAAACTGAAATTGTGCATTTCTGTAATAACAGGGGTGATTTATTTATATTGAGAAAAGAAATCAATTCGATAAATAGAGGAGACTTTATATTCTCTAATAATAAAGATACGATCATAGAATAATATAGATATGATCTTGATATTCTTTATTACAAAGATATTATAAAAATATGATCCTGGTATATGTAATTATAAAGATATGATCCTTATTTATGTAATTATAACAATTACCATCTTGGAATGTTGGTTTGAGTTTAAATTAATCTTTCAAAATGAACTTTCAAGTGAAGGTTTGAATCTCACTTGTATGTGTATTCTATTTTAGCCATATCAGTGGTCATCACCCTAAATGTTGCAATAAGACAACTTCCAAATAAGGTTGATACATTCAATAGTTTGGGATAGTTGTCAAATTAAATTATTTTAATAATCAATTATAATCAGAATTCATAATAAGTTTTCTCTTGAGTAAGTTTGTTCATAAATGGTTTTAAGATAATTAATTTTGTTTGTACGTAACAAAGATATAAACTTTTATGTAAAAAAAGCATACTTGAAGTTGGAAGGGAAAAAAAATTGTTGAGGAATAATTATAAGCTACTCATTTGACACTCATAAAATCAACTTAATTTTTAAGAAAAAAAAACTTAACAAATTTCAGCTACTGTCCCAAACATATAGCTGAAATGTAATCTTAAAAACAACTGAAATCCTTGAAGTTAATATTTTTAAAACATATTACTACATTTTTAAGCTTTTCCTGCAGTCACTTTATCAGGTAGTAAGCCTATTTTGTCCTACATGATTGATTTCTTTTATCACAATTGTCTCCGAAACATCTAACTAATATGGCCAATTGTTACAGGATGATTTGATACATATACATAGACACTGGATTCATAATAGAGATGGGAAGGTTTACCCTCAAAATTTACACACGCAATTCCATGGTAGAGAGATACATTCCTTGTGCTTTATCTCTGAAGATGTTCTAGTTGGAGATAATTTCAAGTGCACCTTATTTTCTAAATCAAGTTGGATTGCAACTGGATGTGAGGATGGAACTGTGAGGTTGACTTGGTAAGACCATTGTTATCTGCTGTCTGTAGAACTTGCTTCAATGCTTTATTAACACCTACCCTGTCTGTTTTATTTAGGTACTCTCCAGGCACTGAAAATTGGTCCATGTCAAAACTGCTTGGAGAACATGTTGGAGGATCAGCGGTGAGATCAATTTGTTGTGTGTCGAAAGTACACACAATTTCACCAGATATGGGTGATGTACCTGATGGGAGGATTGAACTGAATGCTGCTCTTGAGAACAAACATAATCCAACATTACTCATATCAGTGGGTGCAAAGCGTGTCTTAACCTCTTGGTTATTAAAAAATACGAGGCTGGACATAAAAAATGACTTCATAATCAATCATCAACACAAATCAGAAGATGATGACAGTTTTTTGTCAAGTTTGTCCTCATCAATGACGTTCCAATGGCTGTCCACTGATATGCCAGCCAAATATTCAGTTACACGTGATACTCCCAAAAATAATGTGCAGAAGATAGTTGGTGTAGCCGAAAATGTTTGTCATACAAATAATGATGCTGGAATGATTTCTGAGAGTGGAATGGCAAACTTGATCAGAGACAAACATGAAGATGACTGGAGATATCTTGCAGTCACAGCTTTTCTTGTTAGATGTTCTGGTTCCAGGTGAGAAAAGATGCCTAATATTTCCTTTCTTGATCTTGTATTTGGGTAAGTCTAACTAATTTCATGCAAAAACAGAAACTAACCTTTCCTTTTGTGTACATTCCAGGATATCTGTCTGTTTTGTTGTTGTTGCATGTTCAGATGCCACGCTTATGTTACGGGCTTTAATTTTACCATTTCGCTTGTGGTATTCTCATTTAATCCTCTTTTGGTTTCCATGATGATTTTTCTCTGCTTTCTTATTTTTCTTGCCACATTTCACATGCTGCTTTCCCTTTTACCTGATGGCAGGTTTGATGTCGCTTTACTGGTTCCTTTATTGGCACCAGTTTTGTCATTGCAGCATATCATATTTCCCCTGTGTAGGCCTTGTAAAGGTTTGTATTACATGACAGTGATTACTGGCTAGAGTTCTTCTGGATATCCTAATTCCTTTCTTTCACGTGGATGTGATAGTTTTATTGCAATAACTCAAATAATTTCTAAGTTTGTCTCTTCAAAAGTTAATGTGGTTTTATTGCATGGTACTCAAAATTAATGGTGAAAAACTTAATGCACGATGTACTGGCATTGAGAAAACCAAAGTTCAAAGATGAAATTGTCTCAATGTTTGGGTTGGGTTTAATTTGTGATCACGGAACTGATTTAGATAGTCCAAAGGCCATGCTAGATTATTGTTACATGTGTTCTGTGATACTAGTTATGACTAATTAATTTGGTATTGGGTGGTTGGGATATTTCAGTAATTTTCTTATTCCCAGGTTATTGGGTGTCCTTGGGAAGTCAGTTGATTCTATATTGGTATTGGTGGGTTTTCTTTGAGTTCAGAAGTTTTTCTTATTGGTTGTTAGTAGTTTGAGGGTTGATTTATTCTATCTCGTGTGTAAGTTATAGGAAGCTTATTCATAGTTTTGTAACACTTCCAATAAAATTATCAGTTTTTTGATTTTTGGATGTGCTTTTGCCTTTTGAAGAATGCCCCAACTCCCAACTAAAAGACAGTGTTTGTAATGATAAATTTGTTATGTAATGACATACTATTATAATTTTATGGTTCATATTTCTGTGTAGCACCTGCTTCCTGTATAAGTTTGATTCATCTTATGTCTGAACATTTTTTTGCAGAAAACATCCAAGCTGGAAATGTTTATATTGTGATTAGTGGGTCTACTGATGGCAGTGTTGCTTTTTGGGACCTAACTGACAGTGTTGAAGCTTTTATGCAACGGGTTTCAGTTTGTAATGTTGAAAAGCTTTTTGATTGTCAAAAGCGACCACGAACGGGGAGAGGAAGTCAGGGTGGTAGACAGTGGAGATCCTTACGCAGAGACTTGTCAAAGAAAAGACAAGACAGCAGTCTGGTCACTTTGAAAGCCAAAGAGAAGATCGAAAAGGGGACCCCTTACGTGCCAAGTGATTCTGAAGACAGTAGAACGGGTTGTTCTCAATCCACACATATGGCTCTCCTGGAGTTAGAAAGCAAGACTGATAATTCCTCGATGGAAATATGTGAAATACAGCCTCTATGCCTGCAAAAGATTCACCAATCTGGTGTCAACTGTCTCCATGTTTCAGAGATAAAGAGTGGGCAAAATACTGACTGTTGTCAAACGTACAGCATAGTTAGTGGGGGTGATGATCAAGCACTTAATCATCTAATGGTTGAATTATCACCTAAATCAATAAATTTACATGACGGGATTTTGTGCCCTGAGATCACTCGTATTGCCTCTGTGCCTGAATATGGAAAGGACTTCAACTTTCAAAATATGAGCAAGAAATTTAAGATTAGATTCTTAAATAACGAAAAATTACCGTCTGCCCACAGCGCTTCCGTCAAAGGTAAAGAAGCTGTGTAATTATACTCTCTATCTATCCCCATGTTTTGTTTGCTCCAGATGTAAGGAATAGTTGAAGCTTGTTTTGGCTTTCATTGTTTGATTCAATGCTCGTCTTTCCCCCTAAAAAAATTAACTTCTTCATGTAGCACCCATCTTAGAATATTTTAAGTGTATCCCCGTATAATTGTTTTATTTTAGGGTTTAGAATAGACTAGTCTGGTAGATTTGCCAAAAGATTTCTCGTTGGGTAAATATTAACATACTTGTGAGGTAAATATTAACATACTTGTGATCCTTAAAAACTATATATCCATTTTTGAATCTTAATCAAATTGAAGCAAATATTTGAAAATGCATATGAACCATTTCAATAATTTGGATCATTGATGCATCATAATCAGCCTTTATTTTATGAAGGTGTCTGGACAGACGGATCCTGGGTGTTTTCCACTGGACTTGATCAGCGGGTCAGGTGCTGGCGTCTTCAGCGGAGTAAACTAATAGAGCATTCATATCTAATAGTTAGTGTTCCAGAGCCAGAAGCGTTATCTGCTAGGGCTTGTGGCAGGTGATTGTTATATATGATTGGATGATCAGGTAAGGTTATATACTTTTGTTTGTCTGAACTCTTTTTTCTTTTGCAGGAACCAATATCAAATTGCTGTCGCGGGAAGAGGGATGCAAATAATTGATTTTTCTGAATCTTGAAACAAGATTGATGATTGATGTGGAGAGTGAAGTCATTGTTGTTGTGTTTTTTGTACTCATACATCCAAATAGTTTACGAGGAGTGCAATGTTGCCAACCTCATTCAAATGAATCTAGTTGAAACAGTTCTGATGGTAAATTCTCCAGTGTTGGCAAAATGGTTGCTCCATGTAGCTGAAAAGTGAATTATATGCGTACCAACTGTAGCTATTGATTTTTGTTTGCTCCCAGCCCAACAGTGCAGTCTGTCTGGTTATATTTTCTGCTTTTAGCCAAGGGACCATTATCACTAATATTGAACTTATGCGCCTCATTCGCACAAACACAGCCCCCTTCTCCGTCTTTGAGCTTAGGTTCTGCAAATGCCTCTGTATCGAGTCCCAAGGATCGAAGTTGTCACCTGGATACAAGGGGAAGAACTAGTCAAGGGTACACCGGACTGACCAACAATGACTCGAGTTTCACGGAAGGTTTGCTCATTGCACTAGACATTTAACTATCAATTTGTCCCTATGTAATGTACATTATAAATGCATTTTCAATTTTATAGCCGATAGACTGCAGTATGTCCTAAATGATTTCGTCTCTCTTTGCCAAGCTACCTTGGTTCTTGGCAGGAATATCATCTTGAAAACATCATTGCGCTTGAACTAGTGCACTGCATGGAGGCTGTGGAGGATGAACGCTATAAAATCTAGTGAAATAGACTTAGAAAAAGCGTATGATCGAATCTCTTTGTCACTTATTCATGATTGTTTGGAGGAGCCAAAGGTTCCCCATGCGTGAGAAATATGATTATAGCCTGCACATTATCGTTCATCGTTATTGTGTCATGGTGATAAAGTGAAACATTCTGTTCCCCTAGAGGAGTCGGAAATCACATATCTCCGTCTTTTATTTTTCTTTTAGCGATTTGCATGAAAAAATTCTCATTTGATTCATGATGCGAAAATCTGCCCAAACCTACTCATTATGTTTATCGACAATATCCTTATTTTGAGAAAAACTTCGGATCAACAATTGGAGGTTATCTTAAATCTTAAAGGGTTAAATATGTTTTTGATCCTTTAACTTTCAGTGAATTTTAAAATTAGTTTATTTTGAAATTATAGATCAATTTAGTCCTTTATCTTTTAAAATACGTAGATTTAGTCTTTTTAATCAAATTTTGTTAGATTTATTTAATGTTTCGTACGTATTTTAAGATTGTATTTGAGTTGTTTATATTGTTTGACACATGTTTGTTTTAATGTTAAGTTAAATATTATTGTGAAATGTGCTTGAAATGTCAAATAAATTTAATAAAATTTGATTAAAATGATTAAATCTATGTATTTCAAAAGATTAAGAACTAAATTGGTCCAAAATTTTGAAATAGATTAATTTTAAAATTTACTGTTAAAAGACTAAATAGATATTTAATTCAATCTTAAATTATCAAGGGCATTGTGTTCTTTCTGGACAAAAGTTAAAGAAAACAGAAGACCACCACATAATTTTTTTTCCAGAAATGTTAGTCTGGAAAATTGAGATACCTCTTCACTCAAAAAGTGGATACTTGATGGCAGCATTGCACCATTTTCGTTATAATATTTGATCACTAATGCCTTTTTGGTTAAAGGATTTTGTACCTAGACCTTTGCATTAGGAAACTCATTATGGAAACGACTATTATTCTATTATTACCAGTATTTTTCAGCAAACACACTTTCACGGGGATCTCTCAAAGCAGAAAAATATCATTAACACATTTACAAAGTGATTGGCCAAGAATTGTATTATTCAAGATTATCGTGTTTATATTAAATTAAAAATGTTTTTTATTTAGTATCTTTAAAAAGAAAAGGATATTACTTTATGTTTGTTGTGATGTATGAAGAGATGCATCATAATTTTAATTTAACGTAGAATTACATATACTTTTCTTAATCTTTACTCCACGTCTTGCCATACATGCCATGTGGATATCGCACGCGAAGGTTCGAAATAAAGACTGGTGCTTGAAAAGGGAAAACGTTGAGGGTTGCGTCATTCATCCATGGATTTAAAACGAAGCACACGAATCTTTTGCGAGATTTTTTATTTTTCAATTATTGTTTACCAAATCCTTTCCATGTCATTTCGGACTATATATCAATAATTGTTCTTAACAACAATATTATCTACCATTACGAAGTACTAAAAGAACGTATGGCGTTATTTCTTTAACCTTTAAACAATAGCATTTTAAAAAGAAGTGTTAGTCTTCCAATCAATTATATAATTGCTTTCTTAAAATGTTGTACTTATCGTGTTCTTGTTTCTGACACCATTTCACCCTGCGCATTAAAGGTATTTATGATAAACTGTCGGAGAATAATTCTTTCCAGGTATGTAAATAACCGAAATATATTGTTTTCTTGACATTTATGTTTTATCCACACAATTAAGAACCTAATCTTCTCCGCATGATTGAATGTGTTGTGAATTTTGAGGGTTAAATACTTTTTTTTAACCCTTCAACTTTCATATGAATTTGATATTTCAAACTTACACTTCATCTTCAAGTTTATAGATTACAAACATACTTAGTCCTGAATTTAATTAACCTTCCATGTTTTTCAACCCAAATACGTTATTGATAGTAACAAATTTTGGAGTCTCCTTTCTTAAGAAAACAATTACTATACCATAAGAAAATGGCGACAAATTGTCTTAGGTGGTCGATAGCATGTTGCACGTTACCACATTTATGGTTTTATGATGCATCCGGAATATGAGATCTGCAACTTTGCGTTGAAAAATAGCAAGTTGCCACCACTCACCCACCTTCAAACGCGTAAACAAATGGGACTCTCTATCTCTGTCCACAGATTGTAAAGTTCAATCCTTGAGTTTGTTGGAGTTGAAAGGGAAATAATTTAATCGAGAGAAGGAAAAACAGAACCAAGTAAAGTGTACAGTATTATGAGATTGATGTGAAAAATGACTTATTTTATTCAACGCAGCAGCAGTACATTTATAATAAAAAAATAAAACTGACAATAACCACATAACCATGATTTCAGGAAACGTGAATAACAAACATACTTGCACCTAAAGTTTAGGAAGACCTATTGACTAATTAAAAAAATTAAACAACGATCTGCAGTTACAAAAAGCAGATATTTAACACTCCTCCTTGCTTTAGGAACTGCTGCACACTCCAATTCTTTTTCTCAATAATTCAAATTTGCTGACAGGCAAAGGCTTTGTGAACATGTCAGCCAACTGATCTTCAAACTTGCAGTAAACTAAGTTCACCTCTCCATTTTGCTGCATCTCCCTCAAAAAATAGAGCTTGATGTTGAAATGTTTTGTTTTCCCATGAGATACTGGATTATTTGCAATTGCAATTGCTGCTTGGTTGTCAACAAAAACCTCAATTTTATTTTTCTGCTGAAAGTGTAAATCATATAGAATCTTTTTCAGCCATAGAACTTGATTTACAGCAGCTGT
>Ga0214542_1004433_pt1 | contig 27844 bp, 9 predicted proteins | sample CNSS1metaG_FD_160096 | JGI IMG/M metagenome (GOLD analysis project Ga0214542, IMG submission 160096) | Root nodule microbial communities from cowpea collected in UCLA plant growth center, Los Angeles, California, USA - CNSS1 | ecosystem: Host-associated > Plants > Roots > Nodule | place: USA...
CTTTTTAGAAAATTGGGGTACCAAATTGAACATTCCTAAAGTTCGGGTACCAAATTGAACTTTCCGAAAAAGTTTGGGTACCAAATATGTATTTATACCAAAAAATTAAAAAGAAAAAAAAAACTGAAGGGCCAACCTGACCCGTTACTCTGTCCTGTACGGAATGGGTTATAATTATTGGTCTGTTTCTGTTTGACCAGTCAGTCCCGTCTGGCCTATTTTTGATGGACCATGGACGGGCCTAACCAAAACAAGCCAAGCTAACTCATATTACCAGCCCTAGACGAAAATGGACCAATATATTTTTAAAACTAATTTTTTATAATATTTTTCAACTCTAAAATGTCAATTATGTTAAATTGAGTACAAAAGAAAAAAAATATATATATATATATATATATATATATATATATATATATATATATATTGTAATATACCTAGGCGGACCAAGGCAACTACACGGCCAAGACTACCTAGACATAGCCCCACAAATAAAATTAACCAGTCAAGTAGAACCATATAATGGCCCAGGCCGCCTACTGCAAAAGACAATACATAATAAGCCGATAACCCCAAACTTAGAATGTCGTAAACAAGGGTCCCTAGTACCAACAAGTGCAAACACAGGGCTTGGGCCAAGCCCAGGCCCATCTAGGATCCAAATATTGGCTCAGCTCATAAAGATGGCAAGACATAATTAATAACTCTATAAATACGCGTGGACCCCAGCAATTAAGAGGTATGCTTTCATTAATTCCCTAATATGAGATTTGACTTCTGAAGAACTTTTTGCTAACTTGTGTTGGAGCCCTCTACGTAGGTAACCCCCTAAGAGTCCAGATCGGCTACATTAGGAGATAACATGTACAAGCCAAGAAGGAGCCAGCTCGAAGGGTCAAGGATTGAGGTAAGGCATTATTTATGTTCCCTAATACTTTTATTTGTTCTCCGCAATAATATATATATATATATATATATATATATATATATATATATATATATATTAAACTATTTATATAAAAAAATTATTAGTTTAAATGAAATTTTTGGAAATATAAGATTTGATTAACATTAATTAATAAATTAATAATAGTTATAAGAGTTACACGAATGTAATTTGATCTTTCTCGTCTCTTTCTCTTTCTTTATGTGTGTATATGCGTCTGTATTTGTGCATGTGTGATATTCATTGTCATATTAAAATAAAAATATCTAAGTTTTTTTACAATTTTGTAATACAAAGTACTACAACTGAAAAAATAGACAAATGCGCAACAAAGTAAGATTGAATTATGTGTTTAAAATAATTGAAGCTTTTTGCATATTAGCATCCAATACAAGTGGTTAGACAAACACAAGTGCAAAATTGTGTTTTTAACTCGTCTTATATGTCTCGGTTGTCCAAGAACTGAAGCATATAATGGCGCAATGACATTTTTGCAATTTCTCAAATTAATATGTCTTGGTTCACTATTCATCCGAAGCCAAAAAAGCGTTTTATGCTTCGGTTCGCAAAAAATCGTTGCCAAAAGGCCTAATATGCTTCAATTTCAAAGACTCAAAGCCAAAAACTTGGCTAATATTTCAAAAATGTCACTAGGCATTTGATGTTTGGCCTCGGGTGTCAGGGAAACCGGTGCCAAAAACCTTTTATGTCTCGGTTAAAAATAGAACTGAGGCCATATCCTTTAATTAGGGTTCAAAATTGCGAACTCATTTCATTATTCTTCTTCCCCGCGCCTACAACCTTCATTTTTTCTTCTCTCTCTCTCTCTCTCAAACGATGAACCACCACAATGCCACCACCTTGCAAACGCCTCTACGGCCACTACTTTGGCGAGTCTCTACAGCGCCTTCTTCCCCATTTCCAGCCATTGTCGCACTGCCATTTCTCGCAAGGGGTAAGTTGAAAACGCGTTCCCTTTTTTTTTCATTTTGTATACTCTTTTTTACAATTTGAGTTATTGTTATTGTTTGGTGTTTTTTCAAATGGAGAAATGGCAAAACTATGATAGGTGAGTTATCCAGCGTATAGGAGGTACCTATTTAGGGGCTAAGAGGTTTTCCCAGTGATTGGAACACTGTGGAAAGGGCCTGCAGTGCAGCCTAACCAGAAATTTTGCAACTACTATTGTGGCGCCTAGCGGTGGCGTAGGACCCGCCAAGCAATAACTACAAGAACAGTGGGGTCTGGAGCGAGCGGCGCCTGGTAGTGAGGGAGGTCCCGCCAAGCGAAGTCTGCAAGATCAGGGGCATTAGGGCACTTGGCGCCTGGCGGTATGCGTCTCCCGCCAGGCGATCTGAAAGCCTATTGCGCCTGGTGACTTGTGTGTTGTGCTAGGCGATACTGTGAGGCAAAAGTGCTTTGCTTGTTTTGGTGGTGCGTGATCTACAAGGCTTTGGTGATACTACAAAGGTTGGCTTATTGGTGTTCTTTGAGTTGTGGCTCGGAACGTATCCCTTGATTTGTAGCTCGGGATAAAGGTTAAACACGTGGCATTCCTTGAGTTGTGGCTCAGAATGGCATCTCTTGAGTTGTGGCTCGAGATGACGGATAAACATGAGGAACTCTTGATATGTGGCTTGGGTTGGCGAGTGTTACCGGTGTGAGTGTGCACGTTGTGGCGTGTACGGATGGGTCTAGTTAGATTGCCCTCCTCAGTATTAAGCTGACGAGTTTGGTAGTCTTGGGACGTTACGAATGTTATTCATATTGGAAACTCCACCTGGCGTTACTGTGTGTGATCCGTAGCAAGGTTTCCCGCACGTGCTTTACTAGTTGTGGCTGGTAGGTGTGGCAAGAAGATATCTTGAGGTACTCATCAGAAGACGTAGAACACGGTTGTCATGGTGGTGGCCATGTGTGTGAAAAGGATATGGGTTCCTTTCGTGTGATTGAAAATATATGATTTATATGTATATGTTTTATTCTATTAGCTCACCCTATCTGCTTGTGTTTGGCGATGATCTTGTACGCGGTACACGGGAGTAGATGATGTTACAGATGGATTTTGTGAGGCATAGAGCCGGAGCGGGGGTTAGCTTGGGAGAATTTATTTATAGTTTTAATTATGTTTTTGAATTAGTTGTAAACTTTCAATTTATCAGACCTGGATATTTTCATTGAGTTTTTATATAATATTGGACTTGAGGTATTTCATAATGAGGTAATAAAGTTTTAATTTTCCCGCGTTTTGAGAAATGAAATGTTATTAAATGTAGTTTATTTATTATTATTTTTTTATTATTTAAATCCATAATATTCAGTCGGAATGTTACAAAAATTACCTGCCAATTAAAATTCTTAGAAAAAAATGACAGAAAAAAAGTTTTTTCTTGCAAATTTCTTCAACAATGACTAATTTTGTAACTGTTGTTGAAACCTGTGATTTTGTTGTTAGGTATTAGTTTCAAACACATAAGTTGAATGTTTCCAGTATTTAAATCATGCTCGTAATAATTGGATTACATATTCTATATTTGCTACTCATTTAGGCATTTTAAAACACTTGTTGAATTCCATTATTTCACTTAGACATTTTCACAAACACTTTCTTGTTTCACAATGTTTTGCATTATTTTGCTTCGCTCCAAAGCTTAGCACATGTTCTATATCATATGTTTTCATGTTCCATACATCCATTTCTAAACATTATAATTGATTTTAGCGTGTTAAACATTGAGTTTTGCAAAATTTCAGACTAGCTTTGCTATTAGATTTAGCATTCATTCATTATTTTAGCTACATTTTAGGATTGTTTTTAAGTAGTTTTATGTTTGATTTAATCTTTCTCCATCAAAAAGCAGTTCACACAAATATCATTCACTCATAATATTAATTGATATCTTAGATCACTTCCTACTACATTAGGGGGGAAATAGAGTTTTTGCATGAACTAACTAAAATGTGTTCTTTTGACCAACCACCACCAACACCTAACTTTATAAATGAACCACTACTTTCCTTCAAACAAGCTAGAGGAAGCAGAACTCTCACAAATTGAATACAACATCCAACCATTTCACTCATGGTTTTTAATTGTGTATTGAAAGTTTCAACTACCTTCATGGTCAAAGAAGTAGGGAATCTTTACTATACATGGCCAAGATTCTTTGTGAGGAATCTCTACATGCATGCACCATGGGTAGTGAACATGCATAGTGAAATTCGATTTTAAAAAACAGAAGTACTTGTGTCATTTTACAGGAGTTGACTTTCCTTCCTTCTCTCCTCACCCTACAGAGGAACTCTCCTCACTCTCCTCCATCTCTCAAATTCACTATGGCAAACTAAAATCATTTGAAACAAATGCAAAAGTAACTCGTTCTTCTATCCCCTTAAATAATGTTTCTCTCAAAACAAATATAGACTAAATGAGATGTAAAAAAGTGAAAGATTTGTAGTTATTGTATGTAAATAACATATTTGTCTTCATGAAGTGTTTTAAAATATATTTTTATCTTTTAATTTTCCTTTTTTTCTTTTATTATTATTTTCACATAATAATTTTAAATTTATAATTATTTTTTAAGAAGTAATTAATTTTCATTTTCTCAACTAATACTTGTCTAAAAAATTACATTTAAATATATATATAATTTTAACTTTAAAATAAATAACTTATGAATACTTATTAATTGAGTCGCATTAATTTTGTAGACCAATATGACACTTTTCATTTAGTTTGATCGCAAATAATAGGGCATAAAAAGAGTTGTATTCATAAGGTATGTAGAGGTAATGGTAATGATTGTTTTAGGAAGAAGAATTTTGGTCCTCCTATGAAAAGTAGAAAATGAATTTAATAGAATTAATGAATGAGGCAGGAATAAAGACTTTTTGGCTCACCTGGCATGTGCCCGAGTTCACTGGGCTTTAATTTTGGGCATGTCATTCGTCTAATCAATCAATCAAACTAAAGTGACCTTTGGGATGGAAGCGATCTTGGGCGGTTAAGGGTGGCCCATTAGTTTTCATTTCTACACATTTTGTCGCCCAGTGCAAAATAACTCAATTTCAAATTTTGAAATAAAAAGAATAATTTCCTTTTAAGAAGGTGATAAGAAAACAATTTCCCCGAACCAAGCTTAATCATACACGTACTAAAATAACCTATTATGGAAAATGTTGATCAGTACGCGTGCTCAGTTTTGCATGACAAAGGGAAACATTTGGTATCTTTTCCATGCCAATGTGTTTGCCTATTCTTTAGTTCTCTAGTCCCTCCTCTCCCAACTCTTCACTTCACCTATTTTCTCTCCCCGTCTATTTCTACCACCAAATTCTACTTCATACACACTTTAATCAGGGACACGGCTCAAGAGTTTATTTTAAAATTAAGTTTTTATTTCAAATTTATTTTTCTTATTTATTAAATTATCATAATTAATTTTATTTAATTTTTAATTTTTAATAAATAATAAAGTTAATTTTTTTAATTTTTTTAAGAGACATTGTTATCCACCTGTATTTCTTAATTTTTTTATTTATTTTTATAAATTTATTCGTAGTCTCTTTTGTGATATAATTAAAGTCTTAATTTTTTTATTCTTTTGAAATTTTGAATACTCTGATTCAAGTGTTCTAGTTTATATATCTATATATTTTTATCTGAAATAAAAAATTATAATATATAAAATACTAAAATACGTATATAAAACGAAAGAGTTAAAACAATCAAATTCTGGTTCTCAAGAAAGTAAACTAGTAGACTTGTAGTAGTATCTTGAAGTTTCAAGTCTCTTTTTTCTTCTCAAGTTTCAATTTTTTCACAAATCTTAGGGTTTATTTTAAGATTAATCATTAATAAAAATAATTAAAAAAATTGTTCTTCTTAACTCAATAGTAAGTCTTTTTTCCATTAACTTAAATTGTCTTTCTATAGAAAACTCAACTTTGAATTTATTCAAATTAATCTATTATCTACCAAAAAAACAATAACCTAAACTAATTAATACTTTTGTAGAAAAATTACAATTCTCCGACAAGGTATATGTAAAAAAAAACACTCGAAACTCATAAATCGAAAAGTACCAAAAAATAAAATTGGGAAAAATAAACGTATTTCTAATTCTGATACAAATCCAAAATAGAATAAAAACAACAATATCACAAATAAAAAGAAAAAACATACTAACTAGAAAGGAAGATGAAAAAAATAGGTACACATGCACAATATGAGATTCAATAATCTACCAACACCCTAAAAATGTACTATTAGAAAAGAAAAAATTAAGGAGAGACGAGAGAAGTCACAAAAAAATAAAAAGATAAAAGAAGAAAATAGGATCCACATTGATTATAAGAGAATAAATATAACTAATCAGTCTCTTTTCCATAAACAAAATAATAATTTACTAAATAAAAGTTTTAACTTAATAATTATCATTTTTAATACCAATAAAAACTAATAATAATTTAATTAAATTTTATTTTCAAACATAAACTTATAATTAATTTAATAAATCTATATTAATAATAAAATATTATTTAAGTTGTTTTTCTTAAACATAATTTTATAATTAATTTAATAAATATATATCACTATAAAAATAACTTTTTTTAAACATAATTTTATAATTAATTTAATAAAAAAATATTAGTAATAAAAGAAATTAAAATTTTCTTTGACTAGATACGTAAAGCAAATGTTTTAATTAGTTTATCCTATGTACAACCATGCTCAGTATCAAATTCAAAGCTCCCAACACCATAACTGTTACCTTCTTATTCTTTCCTTACTAAAGTTTCAATGCTCATATATATATATATATATATATATATATATATATATATATATATATATATTAACTTTAAGTTATACTAATTTTGTTTTTAAAAATACAATTATTATTATATAAAATATATCATAATTTATAATATCAAAATGAATTTAAATTCGTCAGTCAATCAATTCACCACAAATTCAAGTCAAATTATATTATAAAAATAAAAAAAATTTAAATATAAATTACCCTTTAAATCAAAACTCAATTAATTTGCAGGTTAAATTAAGGTTTAAATATACATTTGGTTTCTATTTTTATTGTTTTTATTCAATTTGGTCCTCATTTTTGTTTTGTGTTCAATTAAGTCCTTATTTTCGTCAAGTTTTGGTCTATTTGGTCCTTTTCACGATCGGTGTTTAAATAGTTAATGTTTTTGAACAGTACATGTCACGTGTGAACTCCTGATTTTTTTTAATTTTTTTATTAAATTTCTTTAAATTTTTTTAATTTTTTTTTAAAATTAAATTTTTTTAATTTCAAAAAAATTGTCCACGTGTCAAGTCATAATCGTGTCACGTGTCAATGCTAGTGTCACGTGTCAGTTTGTGGTTGTGTTACTTTTTTTTGTTCAATTTAGTCCCTATATTTGTTATTTTTGTTCAATTTAGTCCAAATTTTTGTTAAAATAAATCAATTTTGTCCATTTCAAATTGACACCAAATTAATATCTTTTATACAAATTATATTAATATTTTTTTTCTAACTTGACATTTTCATTAATTATTGTTTAAATTTAATTATATATTATTAAATTTAATTATAAATTGAATAAATTATTATAAGAATATAATTATTAATTTTTTTCTAATATTTATATTCTAAAATACTTTTAAAATTGATATTTAAAAATATTTTAAATATTCAAAGTATTTTAGAAAATAAACTAATATTTGTAAAATTAAAATTAAAATATAAAATATCTTAGATTTTAATATCCAAAATTCAATAAAAATATTAAATATTTTAGATTTAAATATAAATTTTACAAATGTTAATATATATTTTTAAAATTTTAATAATTATATTTTAATAATAATTAAATAATTATATTATATTTAACAATTGAATCTAAGAATTATATTCAATTTATAAGTAAATGTAATAATTTATAATTGAATTTCAAAAATAACTAATAATAATGTCAATTTTAAAAGTTATGTTGTTTTATTTTAACATAAATTGGGACTAAATTAAATAAAAATAATGAATATTGAGACTAAATTGAACAAAAAGAAATAATACAATCATAAAGTGACACGTGGCACTGACATTGACATGTGGCACAGTTGTGACTTGACACGTGGACAATTTTTTTGAAATTTTTTTTTTCAGAATTTAAAAAAAAAAAACAAGAGCTGACACGTGACATGTAGTGTTCAAAAACATTAACTATTTAAACATTATTAGTTAGAAGGACCAAATTGACCAAAATTTGGCGAAAAATAAGGACCTAATTGAACACAAAACGAAAATGATAACCAAATTAAATAAAAATAATAAAAATAAGGACCAAATGTATATTTAAGCCTCAAATTAGTTCAAGTAGTTTGAAAGTGTTGACTCATAATCTACTAACAACAACTTTCATTTATTTTTTTTTACCATTTTTTCATAATTCTTTTATGATGATTATTTATTCTGACTTTATAGATTAATAATTTGATATATATATTTTTTTTAAATAGAACGTTGTTCATATTATTTAAATAGTTCAAGTGTTTAATTATTTAATTGTTAGTAGATTAACATCTTAATTATATTTTATGAAATATGAGAATATTTAACTATAGTGATATAAAAAAAATTGAATTAATCCACGTACTATAATATTAAAAATAAATATATAAAATGTATTAAAAGAATAAAACATGTTTAAGTGACTTAATTCGTAAATTCATAAAAAATCCAACTCGATTACACAATTTCTTTCTGATTTACAAAAAAAGTAAACTAAGGTAAACTAATCCAACCTTGACTCGACCTGAAATGATGAACTTGTGTGAACGAAGTTAAACAGCTTGCATAATTTTACCAATTCTAAATCTAGAACTAAAGACATCGAAAGAAAATGACTCATCTGACTAAGCGATTTTGAGAGTGAATAGCAGAAGGAAGTAAATGAGTAATGATATTCCATTGGGTGAAGGGAGATGTTGTTGAAGAGAAAGGACAAGTATAATTCTTGAAAGGCGAATTCTCAGGCATCCATAAAGCTTAACTTTCTCTTCTTGTTCCCTAATTTAAATCAATGCATTTTTGAGACATGTGCAAAACTAAAAGGTTTTGAGTATGCATTTACCGCTTTCTCTTTAATTCACACTAAAAGTTGACGTCAATCATTTTCCTTTTCTTATTTAAAACAATAGTAAAAACTCTGTGCATCTTGCTTAATTTATTTTAACCATTTTACACAACACACACATTTATCTTATATATCAAGTAAATAAGTATACCCTAAAACCTCTCACCTTTATATCAGGAAAATGAAACCTCATCAGTTTAAGTAATTTTTTCATTAAATAAATTAAGTCTGCAGTTTTAACAAGTCTTTCACCAATTTACTTACTTTAAATTTATATCCCCAAATGTTTAATTCTATTGATATTAGTGTATATAATTCTCAAGATAATATCGAATGATTAAATTTGTATTATATAAAAAAACTTAACTGGAATATTATTCGAGTTAAATTTTTTTGGAAATGTTTAAAATAAATATTATAATAATAAATAAATTTGATTATTTATCATTGAATGATAGTAGCTTTTTATGTTATTGGTGTGTATTATGGTTAGATTAAATGTTATTAAACAGTTTTATTACTTGTGAAATAAGTGTAGAATTTATACTCATTTCAGTCCCGATGTCCTACTTGTACTTAAATCATCGTATAATTAACTAACGTATGTACGGCCATATTAATGTTAACCACTCAAGGTTGGCATGACATTCAGAAAAATTCGTTAGCCACAAAATAAATCACAAAATTTAATAATAAACATAAAGTAAAAGCTACACTGAAAGTGCATCTCTATCTTTGTTTCTTCTTTTGTTTTTTATCCAATGTTTACTGATATGAAATTTGCTGACACATTAGGGAATCATCCCATAAAATGTACTGTATAAAAAATCACTATATAAGATATACTATCATGATTCACAATTTCAGGTAGAGAAATATTAATAATATTTTTTCTTTTTAGTTTTGACATGACAACTAGTCTACCAGAACAATCTCAAGTTAAAACCAAGTGATTTGTTCTCTTTCTAACACCAATGTTTCATTTCAAATTCATATGTATATGCTTATGAATTATATACTATTTAAAATTTGATAATTCTGTTACCATATGAAAATACATCTTGATAGAGTAAAAACAAGAAAATGCTTATAAATTATTAGTAACCTCAATTCTTAAATGGTATGATTATATCCTTGATACATGTTACCCAAAAAATTTATGACAGAAAGCAAGTGCAGAACTAATTAGTTTCTGCTACCTATATGAATCGAAGGTATCACCTAATTAGTAACTAAACTCAAATGAGGTAGTGATGAAGGAGATAAAAGTTTAAATTTTTTTTCTTTTTTATCTTCCGAAGTGATTTCTAAGGAAAATGTGTGACGAACTTTTCAAAACGAACAGTATCTGGGAAGAGGAGTAATTGACTCTAACGTCATCCTGAAATCGGAACATAAACGTAGGAGATTAACGAGAATGTTTACTGTGATGAAGATGAAAGGAGAGAATATTCACATGGGTGAGCGTGAGAGAAGGGGGCGAAGAAAATGCCCCGTTATATCCGCAGCATGCACACTAGTTGTCTAAAAAGGTTCCATGTACCCTTATCACATGGCGTTGAACAGAAGAATCTCCATCCCAGTACCACTTACACTTGATACTCATCATAATCATAATGTTGTAATGAAGAGAGGACATGGAAATGCAATCACGGAAGCATCACAAATAATAAATATATTCTTTTTTTTCATAATTTTGAGAACCAAACCAAAGTCAACAATATTAGCAGGGAAAGTAGCAGTACACTTTGAACAAAATGTCATATCCCTCTTCCGTTTGTTCTCATTAATAAGGCTTTTAACTTATGATGAAAAAAGTGAAGCACACCGGGATACGAGGTAATCTGTCTTCTCTTTATGCCCATTTCAATGCCATGCCATTATTAGGCCATATACACACACCCATTATAAATACATAATTCAACATCATAGGTAACCCCATTACATTTTAGTGAACCTTCGTATTTTCCCAACCTCTTTTTCAGATCATCGCTTCTCCACTTCTCATGCAACTGCAAATTTATATATGTAGTAATATCTGACTCACTAGTACATAGGAAGAGGGACTTCATGCTCCAAAAGGTAGCTTCCAACTAGTGCTATATGTGTTTTTATTCTTCGATCATCAAACTAATTACTTTTCTTTTTCACCCTATTTTTACTTTTTTTTTATCCGAGATGAAAGTAATTAGATGTAAACATTTTTTTTTCACAAAAATTTAAATATTGATTTCTCATTATTAATACCGTTTGAATAAAGATAAACTAGCTAATTGGTAAGAGGAAAAAAGACCAATTTTTAGCAACCAATTTCTCACTATTTATTATGATAGTTGATTTCGAATGCTACGTGGGGCCATTTCGAGTATATTTATTAGTTAGGTTTCTTATCAGAAGAAAAGGAAAATATAGTGCAAATTTACTGGTCTCAAACGTGAGCATATGCATAATTAATATGTGTAGTAACATGCTTCTGAAACAGTGAAACATTTTTGTCATTTCGAAACTTATATATTTTTCTCTAGCATAAGGTTTTTAGTAGTATTTGTATGGCGATTGCCTCAATATTTGTAGGAATGACTTATTATATGTTGGTGACAATTTTTCTATCAACAACACCGTTACAATTACATAGTATAAAAAGTAGTGCAAAACATTAGAAAACAAATATTATATCCCTTCCTTTCTAAGATAAATGAACAGAGAAATTGAGTTTTATTATGAACTGCGGAGAAGTAGAGTAGTTGAGTTACATTTATAACAAGAGACACATTTTATGAAATATGAGCGGCACCCTTACAATAAGATACAAGATATTTTATTGATAAGCACGCTATGACTATATAGCAGCCCTTGATGATAATAAATACTATACAATAAGAAACCCTAGAGGGATATAAGTGGTGAACTAACAGGAATTTGATAGTAAGAAGAAGGTTGAAAATCACATATTATTGTCACCTCTGTGATAACCATCCGCAAGTGGATCATTGTTCCAGGGAGAAGGGTAGTAATAACCAGGAGAGTGAGCGAGAGAGGAAGCTCCTCCACCTTCACCGATTCTTCTCCCATCTTGAGTTGGCATTTCATTGCAGGTATAGCGGATCAAATCAGCGTTTGTGGCATCAAGTTCCTTTTGGAGCCTAATCACTTGCCTTTGGAGCACTGAAATTGCCCCAACACACCCATAAACAGGATCTTTTATCCGTGCCTCAGCTTCATAGGCCAGAGAGTTCACTGCATCCTCCCTTTGATGGGGTTGAACCTCATTCAGGAGTTTGCTCACGTTGCTCGCACCAAATATCTTGTGAACATTCGCAAACTTTTGAGGCTCTTCTGGTGGGAAATATGGAGCAAAAATGCAATCCGGCATGCATTTCCTTCTCAAAAACTTGCACGCAGCACAGGGAGAGTTCGAGTAGCTAGAAGAGGCCATGATCTTCACTGCAATTACCCAATAATATTGCAAACACAATAACCAATTTAATTATATATAAAATCTCAATTTTAGAACAGGGAAACTCATAAAGGAGGAGACTCCAACTCATCAACAAAAGACGTTTAAGCTAACATGAAAATCAAAATACAGCACATTGAATACTGTAAAAGAACGTATCCTGTGATTAATTAAATACCATGCATCTCATGAATATAATTTTAAAGTGGGAGAAAATAAAGCTATGAGTATCCATTTTTTGAATATGATTAAAAAGCTAACGCGGACTTAGTAAATCGTATAGTGATCGTATGGAATCTAAATATAGTGTCTAGACTTGCTTGAACATGTAAAAAACTAGGGTTAGGAGACTTTACTTGCCTAAAGCACATCCTGCTACTTCCTTTTTTGGTAATAACATTTTGTACTACTGTTCTAACTTCTCTTACTTTTTATCCTGAAGCCGTCTTTATGTTGAATCAAAGTCCACTATTGAATTAGTGGATTGGAAAAACCGAAAAGAGGAGGCCCTATTTATAGATTTTCTGACTACACTACCCAGAACCCTTATTTCTACATGTGAGACGACAGTATTATTAATTGGGGTGTGTTTGATTTCCTCATCTCAGACTAATAAATTTCTTCCCTGAATTTCTCTCCGTGTCTCTCCTCATCTCTCCTTAGGTCTAGCCTTCTGTGTTTTTCAGTTGGAGAGGCTAAAAGAAAGGTACACCTACCAGGAATCTTTTCAGCTTATTGGTGGATATGACGTGTGGAAGTTTTCTCAATTTTCAACTCTTTCAGTGGGATGATATATCTATCTATCTATCTATCATTCACACACCCAGAATTTCATTCCTTTCAAAGTTTTCCAAAACCCAAAACCTGGATCAAGCCTCAGAACATAAATTTATTAGGAAAACACCAATCACAAAGAAGAAAAAGAATCATATAATTGGAAAAAACTATACCTTGTACAGCTAGCTAGGTTTAATTGAACAAACGATATTGTAATTTAGATCAATACCTTTTTTTTTTCTCTCTTGCAGAAGGGTCTTTCAAGATCTATTCTTTAATAATGCCAGTGAAAAAGAAGTCTACAAGCACCGGGATAGAAGTCTTGGGAATTCACTATTGGATGTGAGAGTTCAGAGAGAAAACGGAAAACCCTAGTTACTTGCAGGACAAGATGAGAAAAACCCGCAAATACAATGACAACTAGATAAGCAACAACAAAGAGTATAGGAGAAAAAGAGCATTTCCAGTGAGAGAGTGGAAAAGAAAGCAAAAGACAAGTGCAATAAATGGGGCTACAAGGGAAAAAGAATGACTATGACACAACCTTTATAATAATACCCAACACTGTACCCAAGGTTAACTGTAATAATCTGTCCCACTAACAACTCTATATATTCTGGGATATCATATAACTTTGTATTTATAACTAGTTTATTTGTGCTAGTTGAATACAAACCTTGTTCTTCCTTCCCTTAAGCAAGGGTTTAGGAATTGACCCATTAGTTTAAGTAGTTCCTCATATATATTTCAGAATAAGTGGAGGAATTGGACAGAAAGTGAGCCAACAGATGAAAAAAACTCTTAGCATTTGTTACGCAGGTGTAATGAAACAGAAGGTTGGTTTTATTTTCATCTCTTCGGTTCTGTTTTGTTCTTTTTATTACTTTCTTTTAAACAAGGCACAAATATAATGAACTTCACATGGTACTTAACTTTTCATTCTAATATGTCTGTTTAATTGAACTTAGCTTGTATTCCCAATAGTAAAATGGATAGCTTGCTCTCTCTCCTCACATTCAATTAAAAAAAACTATATAATTAAGAATATAAATAAATGAAATTATTGAAATGAAATAAAAATATTTTCCACAAGAAATTATCCATGTATGATTAAAACATAGACAAGAAAAGTGTTAGCCCTAAGTATTATACATAAAACAGTTTTTCTTTTTTCTGTATAAATACTTATATGATGCATTACGGTTTGACTGAGACGCTATAGTTAAGAATCGTTTTTTTAAATATGAAAACTAAATAGTGCATTTAAATTTTATAATATATAGTTTAGCGTCATTTGATTTTGTGCTTTTTATTTCTTGTCGTAGGTTTCTCTAGTTTTGTCTGTGTGGTTTTCTTTTTCTTGAACTTCTTTGATTGATTGGTTGGTGTGCATATTTTTATTTGAAGCTCCAAAAGTTTCAACAAGGTCACATGTGTGCAAATGATTATTGTGAGAAGATATGTAAGAGAATGTGTAGTTTCTTATTCACTAGAGAGTGGTACAGATACACAAATCGTATGAACTAAAATGGATAAAATGGATATCTAATTATGCACAACACAATTACAAGAAATTAGTAACCTAATTACAAGAAATTAGTTACCTAATTATAGGAAAATAAGTAGCTTAATCATAGGAGAATAATTTCTAATTGTCTAATTAGAGGAGAATAATATATATATATTCTATCATACCCCCTCAGTCAAAGTATAAGGTTCACGGACACTTAGACTAGTTCGAAAATCATCAAAAAGAATCCGAGATAGGCCTTTGGTGAAAATGTCAACTATTTAGGAAGGTACATGAAGAACTCGTGCCTGACCATGTGCTACCTTTTTTCGAACAAAGTGAATATTCATCTCAATATGTTGTGTACGTTGATGTTGCACAAGATTATCAGATAAATAAATGGCACTAACATTATCGCAATACACGAAAATAGCATAAGGGAGAGGAAACATGAAGCTTTAGGAGAAGATTGCGGAGCCAACAAGACTTAGAAACATCATTGGCAACACCTTTGCATTTAACCTCATCACTAGAACAAGAGAGTATGTTTACGCTATGAAGACCAAGAGATGAGGTTGTCACCAAGAAACACACAGTAACCAGATGTGGAGCGTCTTGTGTTAGGACATCCATCTTAATTAGCGTTAGTATAAGAAATAAGTTTCTCAAGAGAGGTCGGATAGAGGTTCAATTGTAAAGTACCCTAAACATACCCAAAAATGTGTTTCAATGCTAGCATGTGCTCGATGCAGAGGGCATGCATGTGAAGACAAACCTGTTGAACAACATATGAAATGTAAGGGCATATGAATTTGAGATACTATAGGGTGCTGGAAAGACTCCGGTACATAGTGGGATCCTCATATGGTGTGTTAGAGGATGTATTACTCTTTTTCTTAGTATCAACTAGAGTAATAGAACGATTGCAAGAGGTCATGTTGACACGTGGAATGATGTCATTAGCGTAGGTGCTCTGACTGAGAAACATACCACTTGCATCTCTTGTCACAATAATCCCGAGAAAATAACTCAAAGGACTAAGACCCTTCGTAGAAAATTTAGAGGTAAGAAGTGTCATGATAGATTTAAAAAGGTCATGGGATGATGTGATGAGAATAATGTCATCAACATAGAAGAGGATGTATGACACGCCAGAGGATTTGTGTTTAGTGACAAACGCCCCAGCCTTGGCCTAGTGCAAACAAGAAGAGTGGGCCTCAACTACTGAGAGGACCCAAGTTCTTTTTTTTGGGGCCAACTTTGTAAATATGAGATTAGATTTTAATTTTGGGTTATGTATTTTGTGCCTAGTAGAATAGGTTTTTCTTTGGGCCATGTATAAGCCTTTGAGGGTTTTGGGGCCTTGAAAGTGTTTTGGACTAAAAGAGATTTGGGCCCATTTTGATGGGTGATGAATGCATATTTTTGCCCTCATTTAATGTTTAATTCTAGGTATTTAATTGAATTTGTGAGCTTAAAGATTGATTTAATTGAGATTTCCTATAATTGAGTTTATTGAGCATGAGATACAAAAACATGTTAAAATTAGCTTTTTAGTTGCATAAATGTTCTTTGGATATTTTGAGGTGTGTATGGAGGTGTGGAAATAAATTGCTTAAAGCTTCATGACACCTTAAAGATAAATCCAAGAATAAGAAATTATCAAAATCACAAAAATCCAAGTCAAGCGTTGCATAAAGACGACAAGAAAAGCTTGAAAAAGTGAAGAAGTTTGGCTAAACCAAGAAGAGAGCAACAAATAAATTGGACCTTGTGGTTTTCTTTATCTTTATGATAGAAGATAATTTGGGAAAAATATATCTTTAGATATTTTATTTGATATTTTTAAATAATTATCTTATTTAATTATATCATAAAATATTAAAAGATAATAACTACCAAATCTTTTTAAATATGACAAGATCTTCTTGAATATTTTTAGTTCCATAACAAACAAATATATCTTGAAGATATTGAATTATATTTAGAAGATAATTTAAGGAGATTGCAAAGGGTTGATTTGGAAAATTAATACAAATACTAATTGGTGATAATTTATCATATATCTTTAATTAATTAATTAATTAATTAATTTAATTATATTAGATATTGATATTATCAACCAATTATATTTGTCAAATAGTCTATATATCTCCAAATATTTTTAAATATTTATCTTTATCTTTATTTTAAAAGATATTTGAGAGATTTTAGCAACAGAAAAGCCCAATCCAATTCCTATATAAAGACACCAAGGGAGAAGTAGAAAGAACAAGTTCGACACTTCAGAATTTAGGAACCCTTAGGGGGGGCCTAATTTCTTTCTCTCTCCTTTCTTCTATTATTTTTATTTTTATTTTGCATTCATGGAGTTCTAAACTTCTTGGGTTGATTCCATTGTAATTTCTTAATTGGATTCTGAGGTTAGATCAATTAATTTGTTTGTTCTTTTGATTCTTGTTGTGATTTATTTTCATCTATGTCTTTTGGTTCTTAATTTAGTAAAAGTAATGATTTTTACATTGTAGCAAGTTAGCACGGTGTTATATCTACATAACATAACAATCGTATGAGTCCAAGGGCTTTTAAATTTTAATTGAGAAGTTACTTTGATTAATTTTAGAAACTTTCATATGATTGAATGAGTTTTTGCTAATAATTGAGAAGTTACTTTGATTAATGGTGAAAACTTAGATTAGAATTAATCAAGAAGTTACTTTGGTTAATTAGCTTTTAACTAGATATAAGAGGTAAAAGAATGGAGATGATTAGGATTAGTAATATTTAATTGAGAAGTTACTTTGGTTAAATTTACTAAGATTAATCTACAAAGTTCTTGGTTTTGATTGGGGAAAACAGTATTTTTAAACATTAACTGATCATTGGATGTTCGCAAACTTTGAATTGCATGGATTTGGAGGTTAAAATTGATGCAATTGCTATGAATGCTATTTTAGGGTTTGAATCTTTGGGCTTGAATATCACAAGGAATAATTGATGTTTAAATTTCTTTGGAAAATGATCATGGATGTGTTTTAGGCTGCGAATTATTATAATCATAAGCGAGATCGCGTGTGAACTGATGGGAATCCGCAAGCAAAGGAAAACTAGGAAGAGTTGGGGTTTCACAAGTGCAAGAATTTCTGGAAAAATCTCCAGATTTCTGTGCACTGCCTGACGACACTTGCATGGCCGCCAAGCGACAGGTGCAAATAAGGGATGGTTGCAGCTGGGTGACAGCGAGGAGAAATGCAGTGAGGGGTCAGTTGGTGGTATGTAAAAGCAAAATTGAGATTTGTTGGTTATATTATTAGGAAGAGTGATTGATTAATGAAATGAGATGAGAACTATGGAATGGATTAGGAATTCGTATTGTAATGGTATTGTGGCTGAAGTATAAAATATCACATTGGTTGGCATAGGTTCACCATAAGCATAGTTAGCCGGGTTGAGAGTTGACTTAAAGTAATTTGACCAATTGGTGTTTAGATAAACATAGAGTATATTAAATATAAGGTAGGGGAATATGGTTGTGGTGCTGTCATGGAGGAAATATTTAGAATCTTGTCAATAAATGATAAGTGTGAATGCTTGGGATTGTCTATATGATTATATTTAGAGAATGAATTCACATGTGAGGTGCTATGATGTCTGGAAATGTAAGACCCGGGAAAATTAATTAATTAAATAATTAATTAAGTAATAAATGCGGGAGGAAGGCGTCTTTATGACATTAATTGCTGTATAATGTGATGTGGAAAAGTACTAGTTTAAGTGGTTGAGAGTACTTTGATTGTGTGAGAGGACTTGGGTTCAAGTCCTATGTATGCCAATTATGTGTCGTTGTTTTATGATTGGTTTTTAATAATATGTAAGAGTGTGGAATTTGAAATGTAAACTTGTGATGATTGTTTATGTCACCAAATGTAATTTGGTATAGTGGTTATGCTTTGGCCTTAGGAGTGGAAGGTCATTGGTTCAATCCTTGGTGGACAAAGAATAAGCTTTATTTTTGCTAACTAATAGTTGTGGTATGAATGTGAAGGGGTAAAGAAAAGCCTAGCAGAATGGGGCAGCCAAGGGGGTTGGGAAATTACCAAATAAGTAACATTGAGGAGGAATTAAAAAGCCCAAACTCGTTTTATTTTTAAAACCAGTCTCAAAGGCACCTATAAAAGCCAAATTTTAGGTAAAAGGAAGGGTTTTGGCATTTGTGGTGAACTGCTATAGTGAGGGGCACAGTGTGAGCAGAATTTTGGGTGTGCAAGGGCTGAAGCAAGAGGGAGGTTGGAAATCAAGGTGGTTGTCTTCTCAATTTTGAGCACAGATTCTAGGTTAGGGGAGCTTTCCTTATGCGATTAAGTTGCTTCACATGTGTTATGGTTTTTGGGTCTGTGATGTTCAATATATTACTGGTTGGCACGAAATTCGTGTATGATATTGGGAATTGGATGTGTAATTGATTAATGTTGTGCCAATAATTTTGTAAAGCATGATATGGTCGGTAATAAGGGTTTTGGTAATGAATGGAGGTGAATAATTAGGTTTTGTATTTTGTGTGGATTGAATGAGTATAAAACATGCTTCTGGAGTTGTTGTGCCAATTGATTGTGTCGATCGTGTATTTGAAGTGTTTTGGTATTGGTTTTGGTGAATTGAGAGCGTGTATAGAGGCAAAACCCTGCAAGTCTCGCCCAAGCGAGTCCATCTCGCCTAAGCGAGAATTGCAAAGCTACGTTTCTGGTTTAGAGGTTTTGTAGCTCGTCTAGGCGAGATGTTTTAGTGTTGAGCGAATGATACCTCGCTTAGGCGAGAGTGGCTCGCCTAAGCGAGATGGTGACGAGATCAGGTATGTTGAGCGCGATTTTCCGCCCAGACGAGGGGGTTTTAAGGTTTGAGCGAACCCGAGTCTCGCTCAGGCGAGATGACCTCGCCTAAGCGAGATGTCTTGGTCATGTGTGGTGTTTTGCTTGTATTTTACCCAGGCGAGATGGGAATGGGTGTTTGGGCGAACGTGTGGCTCGCCCAGGCGAGAGGGTCTCGCCTAAGCGAGATGACGTGTTTTGGTTGCTGAGTTAAACTCGCTCAGGCGAGGTGGACTAGCCTAAGCGAGATTGAGGGTCTAGCTTGGGCGAGGGGTCCCTAGCCTAAGCGAGTTTATGCGATTTACTATGTTTCTATGTGCTTGTGAGTGTGTTTGGTTGTTATCCCATGATTAGATTGTATATGCATGTGTTGTGGTGTGTGGGCTTGAAGGACTAAGTCATTTAGGGGTCTGGGATGTGCTCGGTGGTTGGACACATGATGGGCATGGAACTGGTTGAGTTCCCGTCGGCTACTATTGGGCGAGGAGTCCTTAGTATAGTGATTGCATGTGTTGGGCGCACGATGGGCAAGGAACTGTGATGTTCCCGTCGGCTACTATTGGGCGAGGAGTCCATAGTATGGTGATTGTGTGCGTGCCAGGGTCCAAGTGTGAGACTTGGATGTTTTTACTACAGACGAGGAGTCTGTAGGGCAGGACTATGAGCGGGATAGGCTCATAGGGTTGGACCACAAATGAGTCAGTTTCGTGGGAGCACAGGGAAGTCCCAAGATCTAGTTCATGCATATGACTCATGAAGGACTATGAGGTCATGGTTGGGTGATTATGAAATATGAAATTAGTTATGTTAATTTTGGGTTGGGAAACATATTTATACTCATGGTTTTTCTTTATATATATTGTGCATAGCTTACCCTTTCTGTGTGTGTGTGGCGATGATCAGGTAACTTGTTATCCGGGAGCAGATGATGTGACAAGTGGGTCAGGAGATGCTTAGACTCGGAGCAAGGGCTAGCATGAGATATTTTGTAGATACACATGTATTATATTTATCATTTTATCTTTGAGAACATTATGTAAACTTGGCAGGAGCCATTGACTTTTATTTCAGTTTTATGAATTATGGACTCCTGGTTTTTTCTATGACTCGTATATTTTAAGTTTTAAATTTCCCATGTTTTGGGAAATAGTTCATATTAAATGTGACCCTTATTATATTTCGAATTTTATTTATTTTATATCAATAATATTCCGTAGGGATGTTACAGGAAACATTATAGATAGCAATGCACTATTTAGGAGTACTATGGAAAGGGGGCAAGTGAGAGCGGCCTGTGCGAAGTGTGCCTGAACTTGAACTAAAACCAGTACTGCGCAAGTACTGGTGTGGCGCCTGGCAGTGGGGATTGACCCACCAGGCGATAGCATAAAAACAGTGGGTCTTTAGACACATGGTGGGTCTTTAGACGCGTGGCGGAGTTTGCAGGTCAGTGGCTCTTTAGACGCGTGGTGCCTAGCAATATGTGTCCCCCGTCAGGCGGTCTAGAAGCGTATTTTGCCTGGCGGCTCAGGAGCAACGCCAGGTGATATTGCATCGGCAGAACTGTGTTTTGCTTATTTGAATGTGAGTGGTATACAAGGTTTTGGTGATATCTCGAAGGTCGGCTTGCTGGTGTTCCTTGAGTTGTGGCTCAGAATGTATCCTTTGAGTTGTGGCTCAGGATAGGGGTTAAGCATGTGGCATTCCTTGAGTTGTGGCTCGAAATGACATCTCTTGAGTTGTGGTTCGGGATGACTGATGAACACGAGGAACTCTTGAGTTGTGGCTCAGGTTGGCGAGTGTTGCCGGTGTGAGTGTGCACGTTATGGCGTGTACCGATGGGTGCAGTTAGATTGCCCTCCTTAGTATTAAGATGACGAGTTTGGTAGACTTGGGATGTTACAGATGTTATTCATATTGGGAACTCCACCTGGTGTTACAGAGTGTGGTCTGTAGCATGGTTTTTTGCACGTACTCTACCAGTTGTGGCTGGTAGGTGTGGCAGCAAGACATCTTAAAGTACTCCTTAGAAGACATAGAACACGATTAACATGGTGGTGGCCATGTGGAATGAAATCAAAGGATGGAATTCCTTTGGTATATTCATATTGATATATATAAATGTTATATATATGATTGTTGATATTAGCTCACCCTATCTACTTGTGTTTGGCGATGATCGTGTACGCGATACACGGGAGCAAATGATGTTGTAGGTGGATCTGGTGAGGCATAGAATTTGGGATGAAATGATTTATCCGATGTTTTCTTTTTAGCTTATGGTTTTAATTGATTTGTAAACTTTCACATTATTAGACTCTGGTTATGTATTTGATTTTATATATAATTATGAATTTGAGGTATTTCATAAAGACATAATAAAGATTTAAATTTCCCGCATTTTTGGGGAAATGATATTTCATTAAATGCAGTTTATTTATTGTTTCTTTATTTTATTATTTAAATCCGTAATATCCGGTTGGGGTAGTCAAATGGTCAAAGCAGTCAGCTCTAGGCAAATTCTGGTCAAAGTTGGTCAAACAAGAGGGGCAAAATTGGAAATTGGACATAAATTAAGTTGTTGAATAGGTAATTATAGATTTTTAATTAATTATCTTTGGTATATCTCAAATTATCAATAGAGAAAATCTTTCAAATATTTTAGAAACTGATAAAATCTATTAATTATGGTTAAATCATTCTAGAGGTCCCCATTTTTGTAGCAAAATCTCAAGTAGGTCCCCCCATTTTTATTTGACTAAATTGAGTCCCTATTTTTGAAAATTCGTTACTAACGGTGCTAATTGTGTGTCACGTGTCAACACGTGGGTTTTTTTTATTTTTTTTATTTTTTTTTATTTTTTAATTTTTTTTTATAATTTAAAAAAAATTGCCACGTGTCAATCTGACAGTGTGCCATGTGGCAGAGACAGTGTGGTGTGGCAGTGGTAGTGCCACGTGTCACTATTGGATGTGAAAAGTCTCAATGTAGTCCATATATTTGTTATTTTGTCTCAATTTGGTCCCAATTTTGTTAAAACTGAATCAATTTTATCCCTATATCAAATTTAATTTTTATATAAATTTACAATGGTATTTTTATTATAATTGATATTTTTAACAAAATTAAGTTTATTTAAATGTATATTTTGCATTGAACTTTATTTAAATATTGTTTCAAATATTTATATATCAATAATTTTTATACTTCTAATATTGACAAATGTTAGAATTGTTATAATTTTTTTTAAAATTTTATATTTGAATTTATAAAGTTTTTATTTTTAAAACAACTCTAACATTTATCTATAAATTATGGATATATAAATATTTCAATTAAAATTTAAATAAATATCAGTGCAAAATATACATTTAAATAAATTTAATTTTGTTAAAAATATCAACTATAATAAAAATAACATTATAAAATTTATATAAAATTTAAATTTGATACATGATGAAATTGATTCAGTTTTAACAAAATTGGGACCAAATTGAGACAAAATAACAAATATAGGGACTACATTGAGACTTTTCACATCCAATAGTGACAAGTGGCACTGCCACTGCCACATCACACTATCTCTGCCACGTGACACAATGTCAGATTGATACGTGGCAATTTTTTTTTTAAAAAAAAATTATAAAAAAATTAAAAATTATAAAAAATTAAAAACAAATTGAAAAAAAATAAAATAAAAATAAAAAAACCACGTGCTGACACGTGGCACATAATTAGCACCGTTACTGGACAACTAACGAAAAGGAACCGATTGCAACGAATTTTCAAAAATAGGGACTCAATTGAGTCAAATAAAAATGGGGGGACCTACTTGAGATTTCGCTACAAAAATGGGGAGCTCTGGAATGATTTAACCATTAACTATTTGAGAGATATTATATCAAAAGATAAAAGATTTTAGCAACAGAAAATATAAGATCCAAGTCCAATCAAGACCTATAGAAAGAGACCCAAGGGAGCAGAAGAAGGACACTTAGCAACTCTCTAGTTTTGGGAAGCTACCATCCACCACGTCTCTCATATTTTGATCCTTTTTATTTTTTCTTCCGTTCATCATTTATCATGTATTCCATTCAATCCATGGAGGGCTAAGCTTTTAAAGTTGGTTCCACCATAATTTCATTATGGATTATGAGGTTAAATTAAAATAATGTCTTTGTTCTTTTGATTATTGTTTTGATTTTCATTCATCTATGTCTTTTATCTCTTAATCATGTGAAAAGTAATGGCATTACATCATAGCTAATTAGTGAAATGTTTTAATTTGCATGTATGTTGATCACATGAGTGCAATGGTTTTTAACTTTAATTGATAATTTACTTTGATTAAATTTTGAAACTTTCATTTACTCTCTCGGTGGTAAATTGATGAGTGTATTTTTGCCCCCATTTAATGTTTAATTATGTGTATTTAATTGAATTTGTGTGCTTAAAGAGTGATTTAATTGACTGTTCTGATGATTAGGCTATTTGAGCTTATGTGATAAAAATGTCTTAAAAAGTGATTTTTAGCTGCATAAGTTATTTTTGGATACTTTAACATTTGTTGATGCAGCTGAAATTAAGATTAAGCTCATTTAAAGGTGGGAAAATAAATTGATTGAAGTTACAAAACACCTTTGAATAAGGCTAAAATAAGCAAGTTATGGAAAAATCGCTTTTGCACCCCATACATTACTTATACACTCCCCTATTTCCAAATGGGTCTCAAAAACCTACTTCTACACCCCTACCTTTGTCTATTTTCACCTCTCTTTTCTCTCATAAACTAGATGCACTCAGATGCTGCCATGTGGCAATCCTCCACTAATTGAGTTGATCAACCATAATAAGCCACATGGGCATAATCTCAACTAAAGAATTTGTCCAATGAAGTAGTGCCATATCATCATCATCTTCTTCCCTCAAACCCTACGCACCTTCATCCAACAGTAGCCCACCATTGTCAGCCTTTGGTGTCGGCCACCACAACAACGTTCAGCCACCATAGTTCCGTCATCATCACCATCGCGCCATCACAGATCTGTGTCTTTCGCACAACAAACTAGATTCGCGACGCACCACCATGCTTGACGCCAGCAGATTCATGTTCCACCATCCACGCATCTGCGAATCCTCCACGATACAGCAGCTCCACACCATTCATGCACCTCGACACCGTCAGCCACCTACGACTCCACCATTGCAACCACACACACCTTCGTTAGAGCAGAAAACGCGAAATCTAGATCGTGCAAACACACACGTGAAGCAAGCAGCCACACCGGAAACGAAACAACAGCTTCCTCCTTTTTCGTTCATGAACCTGCTACAGAAACAATGGAGACAAAAACTCTAGTTAGGAGAGAGAGCACTCTGCCACGTGTCAGTCTCTCAATGGACACTAAAATGGTCAAAGTTGGCCAAATCTGGTCAAATATGTTCAAATCTGGTCAAAGTTGGTCAAACAAGAAGGGTCTAACTGCAAATATTGATATTTTTGGATGTTTCTGCAAATTTGGACTATAGGATTGAAAATGGCTTATTTAGAAAATTAATGCAAATATTACTTGGTGATAATTTATCAAATATCTTTAAATAATTAATTTATTTAATTAGATAATAAATTATCAACCAACTATATTTGTCAAATAGTTTATATCTCTCCAAATATTTTAGAATATTTATCTTTATCTTTATTTTAAAAGATATTTGCGAGGTTTTAGCAACCAAAAAGCCTAATCCAAGTCCTATATAAAGAGACCAAGGGGGGAGCAGAAAAGAAAAAAGCTCGGCACTTCGGAATTTAGGAACCCTTAGGGGGGCCTAATTTCTTTCTTTCTCCTTTCTTCTTCTATATTTCTTTTATTTTGATTTCATGGAGTGTTAAGCTTCTTGGGTTGATTCCATTGTAATTTCATTATGGATTCTTAGGTTAGAATGAAATAATTTCTTTGTTCTTTTCATTATTGTTGAGGTTTTAATTCATCTATGTCTTTTATCTTTGAATCATGTGAAAAGTAATGGTTTTTACATCATAGCTAATTAGTGAGATGTTTTAATCTATAGGCATATCAATCATATGAGCTTAAGGGTTTTTAATTTTAATTGAAAATGTACTTTGATTAAATTTAGAAACTTTCATGTGATTGAATGGGTTTTTGCCAATGATTGAGAACGTACTTTGATTAAAGGTGAAAACTTTAACTAGAATTAATCAAGAATGTACGTTGGTTAATTAGCTTTTTGCTTGATTTTAGAGGAAAAAGAATTGACATGATTAAGGATAATAATATTTAATTGAGAATGTACTTTGGTTAAATTTACTATAATTAATTGAGCAATAATCTTTAGATAACCGATGATGATCCTATTTTGAAAAAGCAGTGGAATCAACCTATTTTTCTTTACTATTGTTTCTATCTTATTTTATCTTTTTATCTTTATCTCTCATATTTTTATTATTTTATTTGGCTAACTCTTTTGTATAGTTTTATAAGAACTAATTTGTTAAAAATCAATTTCGTATTCGTTGGGAGACGACTTTGGGTTACTTTACCCTTTCTATTTTGTTGACTACTTTCTTAACAATACTGAAGTTGTTATAGATAAGTAGTATTAATTTGATCGCATCAACGACAGCATTATCATAGATCAAGGAACTGGTAGTGGAAGACTTAATACTCTTTCAGAGAAGTCGTGATTCTCTCTCGTTCAAGCACCTCACGATACTCACTGTTTCGGTAATAGAACTTTGAAACACTTAGGTTTTGGGGTAGCCTGACGAGGTGAAAACCTCATCTAGGTTAGGGTTTGAGAGATGACAAATGGGGGAAAAGTCCACTCTCTATTCATTAAAAGTTGACTATTACGATTGATGGCCTACCTTTCCATAGGAGGAATAAAGGCAACCATGAAGAAGACACGAAAAAGAAAACGGGAAACTAAACCCCGATGGCACAAAGGGTAGTGACCTTATCGTGGGAAAGGAATCCAAATGGCTAAGGGGTTGTGGAAGGGAAAACCCTAATGTCTAAGGGTTGGTGGTTGAAGGTGCTGGCTAAGGGTTGAAAAACATGTTAGCACAAGTGACCTTAGTGCATGGATTTGATGAAGCAATTACATGAGATCATATGAGATTGATGAATACTTGATGAAGATGCATCGATGATCAAGCTAGAGATTTGCTAAATCTGGAATTCATGTGAAGATCATGGAGCTTGTTTGTATTGAATTCGTAGACTATATGACACATGTTAGATGTCGTTTTTTCTTAGGTGTGTCCTTTTTAATTTGTTAAAAAGGTTTTTAACAAGTTAAAAGACTTGCTACATATAATTTTGGTAAGAATGTATTCAATTAGTGAATTGTTATTCAATAGACTAATTTCACTTAACTCAACTGAAATCAACAAATTGTACAAATAAATCAACCTATTGAATTGTCTTATGACCAAGCTATATCAACTGGTTTTCAAAGAGATAAGAAAAAAAATTGAGATTTCTGAGCGCGACGAATGTAAGACCCGTGAAAATTAATTAATTAAATATTTAATTAATTAATAAATGCGGGTAGAAAGCGCCTTTATGGCATTAACTATTGTTTAATGTGACGTGGAAAAGTACTAGCTCAAATGGTTGAGAGTACTTGGTTTGTGTGAGAGGACTTGGGTTCGAGTCTATGTATGCAAATTAAAGATATGTAGGAGTATGTGATTGGTATTGTAAAATTATGTTGATTTGTGTGTATCATCAAATGTGATTTGGTATAGTGGTTGGGCTTTGGCCTTAGGAGTGGAAGGTCATGGGTTCAAACCTTGGTGGCAAAGAATAAGCTTTATTTTTGCTAACTAATAGTTGTGGTATGAATGTGAAAGGGTAAACAAGGGGGTTGGAAAATTACCAAATAATTAACATTGAAGAGGAATTAAAATCCACAAAGCCCAAAACTCGTTTTATTTTTAAAAACCCTCTTAAAGGCACCTATAAAAGCCAAAACTTAGGAAAAGGGAAGGGTTTTTGGCATCTGTGGTGAACTATTATAGAGAGAGTACGAAATTTAGGCTGAGAGAGGAGGTTTGGGTGCGTAAAGGGGCTGAACTGAGAGGAAGTCTGTGGCACATCATTGGCAAACCAAGGAAAAC
>Ga0214542_1004434_pt1 | contig 27835 bp, 10 predicted proteins | sample CNSS1metaG_FD_160096 | JGI IMG/M metagenome (GOLD analysis project Ga0214542, IMG submission 160096) | Root nodule microbial communities from cowpea collected in UCLA plant growth center, Los Angeles, California, USA - CNSS1 | ecosystem: Host-associated > Plants > Roots > Nodule | place: USA...
GTCTGAAACACACTGGTAATATCATAATATGCATGGTGGTGGCTAAGATGGCAGAAGATGTGGTTGGAATGAATAACACAGCTGGAAAACGGCTGAACTTGTAGGAATCAATAACATAACAAAGGGGTTTAAAATGTCACAACAGGTTGGAATTTGACACAGCATCGAAGATGATTAATTTGCAAGAATAATCATGAGATTAAAGCAGAACTCAGAATTTTAAGAAGCATAGAAATGAAACAATGATGGGTAGGTCAAAAGGACTGTGTTGCGCTAATACAACGTTGAAATTAAAGAATAGTGTGTTTATTCCACGATAATAGTACAATATTCATATACAGGTCTAAGAGAATCAAGCTCATAGGTTTAGGGATTAGAATCAAGGACAAAAATCAATCTACCTATAGAAATAATAGAATAAGAAAGAGACGGTATAATTTTCCTAATCACATTAATGGACAAAAATTCTCTAATTGTAACAACAAATATCTCAACAAAAACATTGTCATTTCAAATGCCTTAAAGGTAATACAGTTACTATCATGAACCAACTATTCCAAAAGCTTAAGTTGCTATCTGAAGGCACACTAATGATTTTTCTTAGAAAGTGGGATAGGCCTAACTCAACCCTACAAATTTGATCATATCTCTAGCCAACATGGGATCTCCTATAGTTTTACATTATATTTTACTAACATATTCCCTCAGGTTTGAAGCAAAGATAATGCAACTATCTCATCCTGAAACTAAACTTTTTTTATCAAACTCTAGACCACTTGGTCATAAAAGCTTTGATAGCATGTCAAGGAAGGACTAACTATCCAAAAAGTTTAAACTGTTAAATGAAGATATTTCATAGCTCTAAGAAAAGAATGCCATAAAGTAATACAATCTAGGGCCCCAAATATACCGAATGAGTATCTGCCATGCCAGCCTCCAACAATTCTTCACGGGCAGCCTCATCAGAATTAGGTGATGTTAGCCTTTTAAATTCCTTTTTCAAGTTGCTTAGACCAGATTTGTATTCCCTCAACTTTGCCAGAAGCATTGCCTTTACGCTTGGCTGCAAACTTCTTGCCTCAAGGTCCATTTTCCGAATCTGGAGAGGGAGAAGAGTGATATAAAAAATGAATAGAAGATAATACCAATAAAAGTAAACCACGAACACATAAGAAACAATCATCTTAGTACCAGGACATCAGCGTCATCCAGGCCTGCTTTGATCTCAGAAAACTTCTGCAGCTTCTGTTCTGAATAGTGTTGATTAAAAAATCAGTAAATAAAATTTAACATTAAACAATAAGTCATCATACATCTTCATGTTACATAAACAGAATCCAGAAAATGTCTAGCACGAAGCACAGTAAATAAAATCCTCCGCCTTCTCCACAAATTTGTCTAAGTTTTCACTTTCATCATGTAACGTAAACACTATTATCAACAAAAGAAACACGCGAACCATCGATGTCACCAAGGATCACCGTTTAGGACAACAGCAACAAGCGAACATCTGAGAAATCCAAGAACATGACTAGTCTCGGTAGTATAATTAACCTAACTGACGAACAATATAGCAAACTTCATCGAATGACATAGATCAAATCACATAGCAGTCACACAAAAATCAGTGTACACGAAAAAACAACGACTTTTACTAGCTTTGACCAAATCCTGAAACTTAAATAACCAAGTACAACAACCTTTGAATTATAAAACCTAAATTCCTTTCTCATAGACATGGTTTATGAAGGGTTCAACTATGAGAAAATCTACTTCCCAAGACAAACTCTAGATCCTGATATGCATCCTATGATGCACTCCGTGCCAATCAGAGCTAGAAAACAACAGGGGCAGTTCAAGACACCACATAAAAAAGTGGTAAACGAGAAAAGCGGTGGATTAAACGAAAATAAAATTAGGATTTTGAAGGCACCTTGATCAGAAACAAGCGAGGTTGAACTACATTTGCGGGAGAGATTAGCAGAGAGCTCACAGTACTGACGCTCGTACCCTTCGAAAACCTCACTCATCATGCCAAACCCTTGATCGAAAAGATGAAGAAATTAAAATTGAGAATTGGAAAACAGAAATAGAAACTGCATGAGAGCAAAGTGGTGGATGATTCGATTTTACCCTAATTTGAATGGAAAAGGGTGCGAGGGATCTGAACAAGATTGAGGCTTTGGGTGTGTTGTTGGTGTTGACAGTGAAATATGTTCGTGGAATATGTGAGGTGTGGAAGGAGAAGACTAAACAAGTTTCCTTCTGCACTGAATGAATTGTAATTTCACCAACCGCAGGGAAGGATCGCCTGGGCTTCGAACGATTTGGTATGGATGATAGTAAACAGTCAATTTTTGGTTCTACCAAAGCTTCCATGAGAGAAAGAAAGGATCGAAATTGATGTTGTTTTTTAAGGGTTTAGAGAATGATTTTAGGATAGATTAGATAGTAAAATTCGTAAAATATGTAATAAATGAAAAAATAAGATTATTAAAATATCCTTAATATTAAAAATAATATAAAATGTTATATAAAATTATTTAAAATAATTTATTTAATTTTTATTTTTGAAATAATAAAAAATCTATTTATAAGAAAATAAATAATAAAATATTTTGGTATAAAATTAAATTTGACATTTATTAATTTAATGTTTACGAGAAAAATAATTTATTTATGCTTTATTATATATATATATATATATATATATATATATATATATATATATATATATATATATATATATATTGTTTTTAAATCTTTGAAGTATACATTTTTTTTATGAATATATTTTTAATTTGATTGTTTGTTAATAATATAGGTAACCGTTTTTAATAAATATATTTTCTTTTCTTCAAATTTTATAGAATTATATGTTGTTTATATATTTTTATTTTTTAGATTTTTAGATGTTTATTAATTATTTTTATTAATAAATTAAAATTAAAATTATGTATATTTATTTGTTAAAAAGTTAAAATTGGTAAATATTAATAAATTAAGTTATCTAAAATTTTTAAAGTAAATAATATTTTTATATGACACATAAAAAAAACATATCAAAATTAAAAGACTATAATAAATTAAATCATTTTCTTACTATTTTCATTAAATATAACACGGATAAAGCGATAAATTTTTTATCCATTACCTTCTAATCTTTTTAACAGTAGTTAGTGGTGGATTTTCACCAAAATTTCTGGAGGGGTCAAAATAATATACTTAAAATGTACATATTTAATATTATTGTCACTCATTCAATAAAAATGAATAATATTCTAGTATAGTTATAACTATAAAACAAACTACACTATCTAACAGATTGTCCATCGTTTTTTTATATTTTTAAACTTATCAAATAATTCAATCATAATTAAATTTTTCAGATATTTTTTTTTTCAATATAAATAATCACATTATCTACAAAATATTCATTTTCTATTTTTCTAATGTGTACATATCGATTCAAAAGTTGCATTTTATTTCATTGTTATGCGATGAGCAACCATATTGTCATGTTTTGATCTTCACTCATCTTTTATCAATTATAAAAAATAAATTTATTCTTTTGTTTTTCGTCAATATACCTATTTAAAAAACAAGTTTAAGACTAAAAAATAATTTATCCTAATATAATCAATAATTGAGAGACATAATTACTAACAAAAATTATAATAATCAATTCACTGCCAAATGAGACAAAAGAAATTTTTTTTTTCTTTTGTGGTAACATAACAAAAAGAAATCAGATAAGGGTAAGAGATAAATACAACATTGATAATGGTACCATAAGGATGATGATGCTTTAGACTAGAGTGTTTGACAATGAGTGAAGGACTATGTAAGATGCTATAAATGCCCTTAACATCTCATACACTCTTACACAAACAAATTGCAAACTACATAAAGACAATACCTCTTTGGTAACTCACATTATATACCCTATCATTTAATGCAACTCAAGCCTACCTCCACTTTTCTCTCTTTTTTTCCCATTATTAAAACATTGCCACCACACCAATCTCAAGGACTAGTTACATGACTCTTCTTCTATTTATGGCTCTCATCACTACCATCTATTTATGGCTCTCATCACTACAATGAGCAACTTGTTGTTAAACATCAAAATATCTATCGTGGTAAGGATTTCTCAACTGGAAGTTGAAGTAATTCTAGAATCACTTCACAAACCTGCATTGTAAGAGTTTAAAGTTCATGGAACTCTACAATAAAAGAATTCTTATTGCATAGAAATAGATAAAACATTTCCTAATATATCTTGATGGAAATTTCAATCCTTGGTTAGTACTAAATTATCTTAACACTACCCAACATTTTTTTTTAGAAAAAACCATCACCTAACTTGGGCAAATCCACTCAACTGAGTCAACTCTCACCTACAATGGTCAACGCAAAAAAGGACAAACCTAAATAGGTTGAGTCCAGTCCATTAAAGATTAGCTCACTTCTCATATATGCTAATCCTATGAAATGATAGTAAGGCCCATAACTTGGGGACAATAAGGTGAAGTTTTACCATGCATATAGCTTATCTCTATATCTAAACACCTAATTCAACATTTCCAAGTCGAACAATATAAATATTTTTCACAAAGGACAACAAATAATAATCCTTGGTTGACTTCAACTTGATCTTCATGCATGTTAAACTCTATTGTCTATGTGTTTATGTCCCATGACTAGAAAATTCACAATACGGATGTCTAAATTTATAACTAATTATAACATTATTTGGACAATTAATCTAACGTAGTCAAACAAGAATACACGAGTGGTAATAAAACTTTAAGCGTAGCAACACATTACCACTACTATTCAAAACAAAACCATGCATTTTGTTTCAATTAACATATTTGGTAATGTAGATTACATTTTAATGTCCATAGTTAATTCTCTTGGTATGCACTAGTTCATGCTAAAGCAAACCCAGTTTGAGGTAGGGTGTTTTATTTTTCTTACTGAGCTTACCCATAAATAAGTCATAACCTACACGCCTTATAGGCTTTTGGCCTCAAGGACATTAGATCCTTTAAGGGTTCTTTGGCTTGAGCTTCTTATCTGTCTCATGTGGTCTTAGGCTGTGTACGATATGCTAACCAATCACCACCACTTACGCAGGAATAATTATAAGAAGCAGAGGAATTAAGGACATACAAGCTTGATTTGGGCTTTAATTGATGCAATCAACCGAATGTACTCTTATATCTGCCTGCCATATAAGCATGCCTTAAGTTTCAACATGCAACATTATTTTCATGTTTCAATCTTAAAATGAATAGGAAATAAACAAAAAGAAAATTACATGACCACGTGTAGAAAGATAGACAAAGAAGAACAGAATGAAAATAACTTTGACCCTCATGGCCAAAAGATAAAAAATAGACCAAAAAATTCAAGACCTAGTCACAATTCTAGGGCTAAATGCATAATTTAAACTAGGATCTATTAACTGTTTCCATAATGACGTTTGACAAAACTTCTATAGTTGTATCTTCACATTTAATCTCATAATGGATCAAAGAACCAATTGATGGACTAATACCATATAACCCAAAATGCTTAAGCACACATTTTAATAATTATAATAAAGCCTCCTAAACTATGTTATCTTTCTATACTAGTCAAATTTGTTTAGTGTAATGACCCACAAACCATCCTAAAAGTTCACTAACCTAAGTTACACATACATCAATCATGAACTCTAAGCCTATCCATGTCCAAAACACATGCAGGGGAAGTCAGTGAGATTAAAAAGGAAAACCACAAAAAAAATTTCTAATTTCAATCATATGAAAGATAAGAATTCTACAAAAGTATAGAATACGATCATTTACTATACCTCTTAGCCAAAGAAATACCAAACTACAACTAAAGAAAACAAAGTGTTTCAGTTCATTTTTGAAAAACACATGTACATGGATGAATGAAACTCATGGAGAATAATGATACATAATATGTCAACAGGAAATATACGGATCTTGACAATGAGTTGACTAAAGTAAGTTTCAACATAACAAATAGACTGAAAAGTCATAATAAAGATACTAGTTTTCAAGTTTGAACTGAGTAAATTATGTTGCATCGAAACTTGTACCTGGTTATCTTTTCTTCCCTTTTTCTATGTAATTCAAAGCTTCAGACAAGGTAAACTCCACATGGAATCCATATCCTACATCCACAAATTTGCGTTGCGTATCTGGCCTGTAAAGTGTAAATAAAATACATGAAATATAAGAGATGTGCATTTCAATGGACTTAAGACAAAAACAAATATGCACAAATTATAATGCACAAATAAAATGAACTAGTTGTACTATTGGGTGAGGGGTTTCCTTGAGTTTAAATCTTTGTCCATTGATTGTACCCAAGAGAAGGAGGGGAGTGGCAGTAGAACGGTGTCTGCATCCACGTTGGCCATATAGCACAAATCCTAATGGTTGATAAGATGATGATGATGATGACTGATGTTGATGATGATAATATATCAAAAATGTCTATGACCACTGACTACAAAGATAAGATATGCAATTGAAAAACATGTTTGATCATGATTCATATGGACTGGTGATAAAATATAAGTGCCCCATAACAAAATTTAAAAATAAATTGAGAAAAAAATAACATTATTAGTAGCCAATGCTAAAACTAAAATTGTAATGACTTACACTTCTTCCTGCAGGTATACTTCAGACCCAATATTGGCCAAAGTTCTTAGACTGGTTACACTATTCTTCTCTAGGTTTTCAATGTTTCTTCGCATATCAGCACTACTAAACAAGTCAAGTGATATAACAACGTAAAAATTTGTTTTGACCTCTAGGTGTTAGTCATTAGATGCAGATTAATCACCAATTTAGTTCAGCCTATAACTAAGATTTACATGATTTGAACTTTCAATACTACTACAGACTTTATGAGAAATAAATGATACATAAAGTTGTTGTGTTGATATTTCAGTCTTACAAGGTTATTAACTGATCCCAGTTGCATGCATAGAACCTAAAAAGGATACAAAATTTTTTGTTGTTCAAAAACCTTGTCCTTGAAATAAAGACATTAGAAAATGAGTAAATACCATTAGCACAATTTGAGTCATGCACATATAAAACTACTTTAAATCCATTTTCAAAGACTTAAATTTTAGACCTAAAAAAACCTAAAAACACACATAAATTACTTATTATACAGAATGAATTAATTATATAGCTTATGTACAAATAAATTTCACATTAAAAGGATTTAGGTTATTGATAAAAAAACACATTTGGTAAGACAAACATTTCATACACATTGTTTCAAAATAATAAATAGAATGCAAAGGAGAGTAAAGGAATGGCCAACAACAAATTGTAAGCTATATTAGTAAAATGCACACACAATATCACATATGTTCATGCTTAAATTCCCAACACCAATCAACAAATAACAGATAAACATATCCTAACTTGTGGTTCATTTGAGCATTTTATCAAGTATGGAAGACAAGGAACAAATCTATTGAAATAATGTTTACAACAAACACTTTGCATTATTTTCATAAAAAACCATTTTAAAAAAAATAAAAAATAGATAACTGATCATTGAAGATACTACAAAGAGAGAGAGAGAGAGAGAGAGATAGTTTCATATGGTCATAAACCTTACTAAAGAGAAAGAAAAGAGCAGTAATTGCTTTGTGGAACAAAGTTTGCAAGACAAGTGTCTCCGAAGGTATGATTTTTTTATTCAGTTTGAAAGATCAAAAAATTGAGAATTGTCCCTTGACCAAAATATTTTCATTTAAATCGCCTTAAAGGTAATACAGTTACTATCATGAACCAACTATTCGAAAAGCTTAAGTTGCTAATCTGAAGACACACTAATGATTTTTCTTAATGTTTAGTCAAACTTTTCCTTGTGGCTTTCTTAAGCAACATTAACACAAATACCTTACACCCTTAAAGATATAAGATGAACTAACATCATTAGTAATGGATTTTGCAACACAATTATCGACATAATAAACAAATATTAGAAATTGTAGTTGAAATTCATACTGGAAATCAAATAAGAAACAATGAACATTATAAATTAAATAATTGTATATTGAATAATTTGTCTTGAAATTTTGAAGTATTTGCAAAAAAAGTAACATAATTAGTTTATTGAGAACCTAATTGCAATTATCAGAAATTGACAAGGGACTAAATTGCAATCATGAAAAATATTCAAGGACTAAGTTGCAACTACTAAAATATAATTAAGGACCAATTTGCAATCATTATAATGTATATATAGGGGTCAATTTGTAGTTTTACGGAATTTTAGGTGTTATAACAAACTTTTGTAATGTTGTTATCTTTGGTTACATTTTAAAAGGCCATGTAGGTGGCTGGATTTACAACTTTGCATTTTGAAATATTTATTGATCAACACATATTCAAAACTTTCCTCCAAGTGCAGTCAAGTTAGTTTGTGATTAATGAAATCATGTATCTTTATATCTAATACAAATGGAATTTCAAAAAGTTGATCCAATACGTGAGACTAGTTAAGGCATCTTCTATGTTTCTATAAGTGAGTTTGTGACATGTTTTTCAACTTATATTGGTGTTTATTCAACTTTGAAGATGAGTTACAGGTTGTTGTTGTCGTTGAACATGTTTTTAAGTTAGTTGGTCTACACTTTAGTTTTGATGTAATTTTAAACTCATGTTGAATGTGTTTCATAATGATAATATTGTTCATTTTCATTGTTATTGTACTTATAACATGTTACAAGAAAAGAGGTTAATGAAATATGCATCTCATTAGTTGAAGGTGCATAAGAATAATTACCTGACGCATGACATTGAGTTGGCTGCGGTAGTGTTGAGGCAGCAATACAACCCAAAGGCACACCATTGTCTATGTAAAGAAAATTCAACTATCATTATATTACTAATATCTCATTCTACTTTATTATTTTGATAGTAACACCAAAGAAATATTCTTTCTTGTTGTCCTTGTGGATGATTCAACTAATTACCAATGTCATACATCAAATTGCTTTTTGTGAATAATGATACCAGTTAAAACCAACATAGAATTTAGTTCTTTGAAAAGTTTGCTAATGGTACCATAACACTTTGCCCTACATAATACATTGAAGTTTTTTGCATTGACGGTTATGGAATATATCAGAAAATAAAAATAACTATGGAACCAGATCAGGGAAAAAGAGGGAAGCAAAGGATGTGCATTTCTAAGCTACAATCTAAGTGTTTCTAAGCTACAGTGTAAGTGTAAGTGAGACATGAAAATATTGTTAAGATGAAAGAATTCTAGACCATCAATTTAACCCCTTGGTAATCGATGTTGACATCCCTAAGCTTCTTGTAGATGATGTCTTATTGGTTCTAGATATTACACAATCCAACAACCCGATTATCCAAAAATGAAATTTTGAATTGCATAACTATTTCCAACCATCTTCTTATACATAAGCATTAAGCATTTCATATCCAGAAAGAAAGGAAAGATTCGTGCTTTACATTCATAGATAAGTGGATGATTAATAAATAAACACAAAGCATAAAACATTCAACAAAATACTAAACACACATTACCCTAAAACCTTAGAACGTAGAGCTGGTAAATACCTGACGTCCCACGCACCCCCTTTGTCCCCAATCTAGATAAAGTTTGCTCTTGCACGCCGTTCTGCTTTGAAGACGGTGACAAAACACTTTAAACAACCAAAATGTGCTTGGGAACTATGAGTAGAATGGACAACGATGGTGGCTTTTGACGAATATCTCTGAGCGACGGCTGGTTGAGGATGAATGGCTATGAGGGTGAGCACGTCTTGGTGTGAGATGGTAGGCGTTCTTGATTTTAGGGTTCTCAATTTTGGGTTATCAATTTTCCTGCAAAAAGAAGATGGTGACGAAATACTTTAAACAACCAAAATGTGCTTGCGAACTGCGAGTGGAGTGGACAACGATGGTTTTTGGGCTCTCAATCTTGGGTTATCAATTTTGCTGCGAAAAAACGATTTTAGGATTTCTTGGTTTTGAATGTTTTGGTATCAGAGTTAAGGGTGTAATATTTAAGATGGGTTAGTGTAAGTTTAATCTTCATGTCTAAAGATTATCACATATAAGTTTAAATTTTCATTAGGATTTTCAAAAGATCATCACAACTTATTTTTACAAATAATTTTGTTATTTAAAAAAAACAGATAACTTTTATATTTGTAATAAAAGAGATATTGAAAAATAAAATAATAAATATATTGTATATAAAAATTTGTAGATTCAAACAACATTAACACAAACATCATACACTCTTAAAGATATAAGATGAACTAACATCGACAAAATCCAAAAATATTAGAAATTTTAGTTTAAATTCATACTAGAAATCAAATAAGGAACAATGGTCATTATAAATTTAAGAATTGTATATTGAATAATTTGTATTGAAATTTTGAAGTATTTTGCAAAAAGAAAAGTAATACAATTAGTTTATTAGATACGTAATTGCAAATATCATAAATGTGTAAAGGACTAAATTGCAATCATGAAAAATATTCAAGGACTAAGTTACAAAGATTAAAAAATAATTAAGAATCAATTTGCAATCATTAGAAAATATATAGGGGTCAATTTGTAGTTTTATGAAATTTTAGGGGTTATAAAATATTTTTGTAATGTTGTTATCTTTGGTTACATTTTAAAAGGTTGTATTTGTAGGGAAGATAATGTCTATGTTGATTTATTAGTCAACTATGAGGTGACTTATAAACAAAACTTTATTTCGTAGAATAATTTGTCAAATTTCATTAGATATGGATTTGTTTTAGAAATGGGTTTGATTTAGTTGTTGTTAGATTTGCAAAGTTGTTCTCGATTACGTGAGTCGTAGTCTAGTCCCTCATGCTTGTATTTATTTTTTCTTTGCTCGATGTTAATATATTGCAAAGTGATGTGTGAATTAAAAGGTGTCAACTTACTTGATATGTCTTTGTCTTATAATGATGCTTAACATGTCATAACTTCTAATAAAATAAAATACATTAGTTATGAAACACGTGAACTTGTTACTCCATCTAATTATACTTAAAAGCTCTAAATGAATTCAACCAATTGAATGCCTTGGCCTTATTGTAATATAGTTTAAGTTAGAAGAATTTGTAAGTATAATACATTAGCACCCATAAAATAAATAATGTTTCTCTCTTTTTATATGTTGTTATATTTGTTAAAGGACACTCTTCATTAAATTAGTAAAAGACTTTTTATAGAATTTACCTTAATAACTAAAAAATTGGACTTTATACTATACTTAATATATGTATGTTCCGAGTATGTTGCAATCAAATGAAAAGAAGTATGTTGCATTCAGTAGTTGAAAAATATGATAGTGAAAAGAAATTTTATGAACTGGAAAGTTAGCTAATAAAACTTCTAAAGATAGTTGTAGACTATAGATACATTGTAGTAATTCAGACTCAACATGTTTCATGAAGAAGAGAGAAAAGAAGAATGAAATAACTAGTATTATTGATGAGCAACCCCTATCATATTTTAGATTACACTTCTTTGTAAACTGTAGTTGTTTAGTTAGAAGTGGTTATATTCAAATGACATCCAATCTTAGAGAGATACGACTATGTTTCAAATAATACCTCATCTTAGCCAGGAGTGACATTGTTCCAAAGAACACTTGATTTTAGGCAAGGGTGTCAACACTCCAAAAAATACTTGATCTTAGTGTTAAGACTTTGGCAAGTGTACCAAGTCGCGCAAGTAATAACCGGTAAGACCGGGATATTGTTTTCCAAGAGACTCGTGTATACTAATTAATTGCGTAATTAGTGACTAATTTAAACTAATGAATAAATCCATATTTTGAGTTTCAATGTATGAAATTAAATTTTAAATAATTAAAATTGAACTTTGGAAGTTAAAGGCACTTAGTGAATGGAAAAGATTAGAAATGAAATGACTTGATATTGCCGGGATTAGAATTCACCAACTATGCTCTCATGCAACTACAATTTAACATCATCTTCATTAATATGCTAATGTCAACCCACAATTTTTCTCAAACCCTAATTCCTTAATGGATTGAGCCTAAATTTCCTTATTAAAAGTCAATTCCTTGAACTCTTAATAAGCTAATTTGCTTTATGCACTAAGGTTTAAGACAACCAATGGGTCAAGCCCCATTCCTAGGTACAAGCTCCATTGAGTTTTCTTATTCCAAATCTAGGTTTCAAAAGATATTTCCACACCCAATGAACCAAAATTCATGCAATGGATGGCTAAATCAATGCAAGCATTAAGTGAAGAAACAAGAAGACTAGAAATTAATGAAAGAGTCATATATATAATCAAAACATTTGCATTTACACAAGAGTTTCGTGGCTACATCTAACCCCAACAAAAATGGGTTTAGCTCTCCATTGTCATGGAGAGCTCAAGCATGCAAATGAAAGAGATGGAAGAGAAATAGATACAAAGAGGAAGATGGAGTTGTTCCCACAAGCCCTAGCACTCCTCCAAGCTCTCCAAATGTGTTCTTCGTGCCTCCAAAATGCCAAAGATGAGTTTCCCCTCGCGAAAACAGAAGAAAAAGAGCCAACTTGCCACATCAGCGAAAACTGGCGCCTGGCGGAAGCTTCTCACCGCCAGGCGCTAGCGAGAAAACAGTGGCCAACCTCTGCATCTACCGCCCGATAGTGTACGGGTGCCGCCAGGCGGTGAGCCACTCTGTCGCCTGGCGTCGTCATTCTACCGCCAGGCGCTGGCATTGTGTCGCCTGACACTTCCTGTTGACATTTTCCTTCTTCTCCTTGCTATTCCAGGTCACTCATTAATTTAGATTGTTGGAACAAAGCTTTCCATCTACAAAAAGGACACAAAAGTGGGGATTAGTGGTATATTTAGATCAATGTAACCCAAAATGTATTTGTTTACAAAAGTAAAGTAAAATTGAGGATTAAATAGGTTAAAAGTTTTGGAAGAGATGATTTTGCTATGAAAATGTAGCTTGGATAATGGTAAAAATTAACATTATCACTTAGTAAATAGTGGTTGTGTTCCAAATAATATCCAAACTGATCCAAGAATAAATTGTGGTCTAAATAATACCAAGTATTTAGCTAGGAGCTGTTAGGGTGTAAAGAATAATAGTCGCCTTGTATCTTGTAGCAGTAATCTACATAGTAAAAATTTGATTGTGTTAATCAATAGTTGAATGTAGTTTGTGATGAACCATTATAAAAACATATAGTTTAAATGTTTTTCTATACTTCTATATCTTTCATATTGTATGTAATTCATGTGTAACCAACAAAAAAGGAGTTTTTTTTTTCAAAAATAAGATCTATGAAAATGTTATGGCAATGTGTTTAGGGTTGGCAAAATGGATTGAGTAGGCCAGGATTTTTAACCTTTAGCCCGTCTTAACCCAACCTATTTGGCTCGTTAACCCGTTGGGTTACAAGACAAGCTGGTTATCGGTTGGCCCATGGCCCGTCAACATCAAGTAAAACGGGTTGGCTCGTGACCTGTATCAATATTTTTTAGCTTTTGTCTTTTTCAACTTTATTAATAGTTAACATGAATAATGAAACCAAATGTCTTAAGAATGATTTTCGTCGATGAATATGTGATTTTTATCTTCATATATGTACTCTTCTTTACCTTTTATCTTTTAATCAATAGTTTAGTAGGAACTAAAAGACAATCAAGTTAGATAAAACAAAATTTTTTCTTAAAAAATGAATCAAGTTAGATAAAACAAATTTTTTTCTTAAAAAATGAAAGAAGCACAAGCTTATCGACTATTGTTTTAGTGAATATTATCATAAATATGATAATGAATTTCTTTGTAATTTTTTTTGAATTTTTTCAATAAAATAATCACTTCTTAGAAGTTTTCTTTTAATTTTTATAAGAAGATAATAAGTAAATGTTGTAAAAAGAGGAAATGAAATAACTTTTAATTAAAAAAGTATTATTTTTAGCTAAATATATTTGCATGTCATCTCGTTTCGTATTCCGTTTTTTTTAGAACATTAATTATTCTAGCAAATAATTCAGGGCCAATGACAATGTATTTTATGTTAATTATAATTATGTTTTGTGGTTCTTTTTCTCTTTTCCATTTTCAAACTCAATCTTCTTATACTTAACATTCTAGAAGCCCTTTTTACCAACTAATCTCATTAGTCTAAGAAAACAATTCACAATAAATAAATAAATAAATAAAATATCCTTTCACGTAACATTTTGTTTTGGGTTGATCTTCGATTTGGGTGTTAAATCGGAACCAAAAATACAACTTTAGTCCAAAAACGAAACTAAAGAAACGTGAACTTTTTGTAATCTTAAAATATTAATTTTCAAATTTTAAATGATGAAAGTCAAATTGTTTTGTAGTTTTAGAATTGAAATTTAAAAACAATAAAACGAAGGTTGTGTGTAAGAATATTAATAAAATAAGACATTTCAAAAAGTTGAGGTGTGAAATCAAACAAGAGATTCATAAAGCTATTCACACTTGCAACCTAATTTCTAATGTATGTTTATATAAATTGTTTTTTATTTTTAATTAAGCCACCAAAATTATAAAAAAAAAAATCATACATTTAAAAAGTGAATTTCACAAAATGTCAGAAATTATGAAAATGACAATTTTGCAAAAACCATTTAAACAAACAGTCAATGAGTGAAAATTGGAAGCCATTGGTCGACCGCTCTACCATAATTATAATAACAACCTTTCAACCCAAAATAAAATATGAATTCGCAAATGTATAATCAATTAATCATATAACGTTTCCAACTTGGAATTAAAAACCTGTCCATCACTGTCATACATGATTAGTTTATGTTCAACAAAATTTTGACCTTCAACAATTTATTTTATCATTTATTTTAAAGTTTTTCAATTTAGTTAATTTTCAATATTTTCTAGCATCATTTTATTTCAATTTCCATGTATTTATGATCAATTAAATTACAATTGAGTTAAAAATTGAAAAAAAAGGAAAATTTCATGTAAAATTCATGAAAAAAAATAAAATGGTAAAATATATTATTAAATTAATTTTTCATAAACTGATATTAAGATAGTGGGTTTAAGAATAACCTTTCAAAAATTATATACATGAAATAAGATTTGTTTCTAAAATTGGTTTTTATTTTTAACTAATTAGATATTCAACACGATGATAATGAGGATGAAAACGAAAGAGATCTGATATCAAATGACATGTAAGTCTTTCAAACATATTTATAAATTAGTTTTACCTTAAATCTATATAAAATATTCATCACACTCTTATATTTTTATATTAAAGATATCAAATATGGAAATCGAGAAATATTTGATAACCAATAATATAATAATTTTAAAAATAAAATAAAATGAATTCTTAATAACTTATGATATCATATCAAGAAAATAAATTTATATGTAACTTAATTTTACAAAACTAAACTGAGATTTGACTGAACTTTACGTAAATTATCTTATATTTAACATGTGAGATGTCCAAACTTCATATGGTAGTATTAATTAATTAAAACATTACCTGTAATCTAAATTTTTCTAAATTTTTGTGTAATTAATTTTTTTACAATGTTACGTTGAAAGTTATAATTTAAATTTTTGTATAATTTAATGTTTTTATAATGCTATGTTGAGAGTGACATTTGCAATATGGTTAATTAGTTGCTAATAATTGAGTACCGACTCGACTTTTCTTTCTAAAAATTATCTTTAAATGAATAATTCTCTTGTATTCATTTCTCAAATGTATTTTTAATTTGCTTCAAATAATACACGTGCATCTTTTGTTAGATTTATTCTTTTTCCTTGTTCATATAAGAGTCTAGTTTTTTGTGCTAAGGTAAAGAATCTTCACGAAACTCTATTTATTTTTGGTGGAGTTAAGGTAAATAAACTATCGGTGGAAGTAGTTGCACAATGATGGAAGAGGATGTTCCTAATTTGGTAGTTGGCATAACCGGTTCATGTTCCAAAGTTCTTCTCACACACGTATTATTTTGACGCGTGTTCTCCACTCTTCTGTGAACACGACGAGATTTAAGTAATCTTTGTTCTCTTCCCACAATTTTTCTGTTCTTCTCACTCTGTACTTCTAGTCAACGCAGCAAAACTTGCCACATAGTACCAGTTATTCGTTCCAACTCTCCAATATAGCCATTTGGGTATGCTCAAATTTTGGTGTTCGGAGACTGCACCAATCATACTGTGATAAAGTCTCATACTTTGGGAGTTTCTGAATCTGGGTTTTTCATTTCAGGCTTCTCAACATCTATTTCAAGAGTATGAGCAGTTTCTTTACTTTGATTTCATTTTCCTCTTTTGTGCAATCAGTTACGAGTTTGTACAACATTGTTTCTGTTATCAATCGGTTGCTGGATTATTTAATGCAGGAAATTATCATTGCAATTTTGTTTACAATCAAATAATCCAGTGAAATTGTTTCTTCCTATAGTTTATTGCATAACCCTGTTAACTTTGACTGATGTAAAAACGCCCATATGATGTGAAAATTTTCATTGTTTTACCACGTTGACTAAGATAACGTTGTAAACTAGTGGGATAATCAACTTGGCTTAACCGAAACCAAGCCAAAAGGGTATTTTAACCTTAAGTAATTTAGTTACAAAGTATGCTTCAAATCTGAAAAAGATTTGATTATTTGTTTCCATTGTTTGTGTTTCTTGCAGTAGCGTATTCACCATTTGCTTGATTTCTGAGATTTCCTTGAAAACATGATCGTGTCTGCACTGTTGACATCTGTTGGCATCAATACCGCTTTGTGTGTGCTGTTCTTCACACTGTATTCTATATTGAGGAAACAACCGAGCAATTATGAAGTTTATGGGCCACGCATGCTGGCTGAAGGAATGTCTAAGAGAAGGAGTCGTTTCAACTTAGAAAGATTGATTCCTTCTGCAGGTTGGGTTGCAAAAGCATGGAGGCTTTCTGAGGAGGAACTGTTGCAATTATCAGGGTTAGATGGTGTTGTGTTTATGCGCATGATAACCTTCAGGTATATCATTTCCTTCATCAATAGTAAATTTGTGTCACCCCCTTCCACATTCAACCCTTCCAAAGCAAGACAATAGAAGCATCTGCATAAAACCTGTTACTTAAATTGTAAACTGAGTTCTCATGTTTCTGTTGTGCAGTTTGAAAATGTTTACCTTTGCTGGGATGATTGGGATGCTTGTGATTCTTCCAGTTAATTGTTGGGGGAATCAGCTAAAAGATATTGATATTGTGGACTTTGTCAACAACTCCTTGGATGTGTTCACCATATCAAATGTAAACAGTGGCTCTCATTGGTGAATACTAACTCAAGAATTTTTTTTCCAATTGAGAATGTTTTTTTTTTCCAGCATTGTTCTATTGTTACGGATTCATTATGGACTGAACTGTATGAGATTGTTATTCTTTATGATTTTGTTTCAGGTTGTGGGTTCACTTCATTGCTGTATATATTGTCAGTGGCTTCATTTGCATGCTACTCTTTTTTGTAAGAACACAAACTCTTAGCTTTTGGAAATATTTTGTCTAACTGCTTCAGCAATCTGAATAGTTGTATGCATTGTGCTTCATACTTAATGCAAGTCTTTTTCTTTCTCTTTAATTTTCTTCACTAATTGAAGTGTACAAGTAGATATAATATAACTCACCTTACAAGAGTCAACAATTTAATTACTTACTCATTTCTCTGTTTTATTTTGTTGTCAGGAATATAAATACATATCGTCTAAAAGAATTTCTTACTTTTATTCTTCGGAACCTCAGCCTCATCACTTCACCATTTTAGTTCACAGCATTCCCACTTCCTCTTCTAGCAGCATCAGTCACAGTGTTGAGAGATTCTTTAGCGAGCTTTATCCTTCTACATATCTGTCGCATGTGGTTGTTCGTCGAACGGGTAAAATCCATAACCTCGTGGTAAGAATCATGTTTGAATTTCAGTTTCCTTTCTTCTTAATGGATTTTCACCTTTATATTTTATTATTGTTGGAAACTTCTTTTTTAGTCTTTTAAAGGTGTGCATAATTTTGGTATTTTATTTATTTGTGTTTCAGTTTTGAGATATATGTAATGTAACTGATATCTGTATCTTTCCGCTGCTTTAATGTAGAGTGAGGCCAAAAAATTGTATAAAAGAGTTACTCAATTACGATCAGATCCCACTCGGCAGAAGCGTATGAATCGTGGTATTTCTGGAATTTTTAGGCAGAAAACCAATGTTATAGAGGAATATCAAAAGAAATTAGAGGACATTGAGGAGAGTGTGAGATTCAAGCAGTCAGAGGCTTCATTGGCAGGAGAAGTATGTGGTAATCTTTCAATCTTTTTCCAAAAGAAACAATTTAAAAGGAATTTGGATTCTCTGTTAGTTTTTGGTATTGTTATTAAGCCTTTAAAATACACTTGTTAGAATGAAGTTGGAACAAGATAGCCGTAATGGAAGGTGAGGCTGGATCACCATTTTTTTAGGGAAAGCTAATGCTTATAGGATAGTTTGGCACTGCTTAACACCCATAAAGAAGCAAATTATGTTTGAATAAAGGAGATGGAAGTCTTCTTGTTTCTAGTGGGTGAAGCAAGGCTAAACTCATGAGCTTATTATCTTACATTGGAACAAGTTTATAGAAGCTTCTTTTTTTTCCATCTCATCCATGTCGCCCGTGTGGCACTAGAGGATCAGTACTAAAAACTCAGCAGAGAATCTGGACTCAATTAAGTTTAACCATTTACATTTTTTCTTGTATAAAAGTTCATGCTACATTTACTAATCTATGTTGTTGTTGAATATTGAAGGAGGCTCGAGCTGCCTTTGTGTTCTTCAGGTCTCGTTTGGGTGCTGCAACTGCTTTTCATATAAAGCAATCTGTGAATCCCACCCAGTGGATTACAGAGTTTGCTCCAGAACCTCGTGATGTTTATTGGCCTTTCTTCTCTGAATCGTTCATGCGTAGATGGATTTCTAAGTTGGTGGTTGTAGTTGTGTGTACTCTTTTCACCATTTCATTCCTTATACCTGTAGTATTCGTACAGGGGCTTACCAACCTTAATCAATTGGAAATTTTGTTTCCCTTCCTGACAAGTCTTCTCTCCATGTAAGTTACTTTGCTTTATCAACACTGATACACAAAACTGAACTAACTTTGGTTTAATAACATCTTAATGCAAAGTTACTGAACCTTTTGTGAATCTGCTTTCAGAAAATTTTTCAGTCAAATAGTGACAGGATACCTCCCCAGTCTTATTCTTCAGTTGTTTCTGAAAGTGGTGCCTCCAGCCATGAGATTCCTTTCCTCCATTCAAGGATACATCTCGCACAGTGATATAGAAATGAGTGCATCTAGAAAAGTTCTGTGGTTCACAGTATGGAATGTTTTTTTTGCATCTGTGTTTTCTGGCTCAATCCTGTCCATGCTGAAAGCCGTCCTTGATCCTAAGAACATTCCTGCGAAGCTGGCAGTTGCAGTTCCAGCACAGGTTAGTTAATTTTTCTCTTCAAAACTGATTTAGAACAAAATTGTGTTGAAAATCCATATAAACTAGAGATAAAACCAATTTACAATATAGAAGCGAGTACAAACCTCACCTTACAAGCCGGTTTTGTAAGATTGAGTTAGACTTAAAGTTCACTTCTTTATATGGTATTATAGTCATGAGTTAAAGTCTATCCTACTGAAATTTGATATTTGTTGGATTTATTGTTCTACCCATTATCAGGTTATATAAGTGCAAACCTCACTTTAAAGATATAGTATCAACAAAATATTTATACTATCCATCACTTTGATCTAAGCAACAAAGTTACAATAATATAACAAAGTTATTTCTATCTTTCTGATGTTGATTTTGGTTTGAGTGCAGGCATCATTTTTTATTACCTATGTTGTCACCCAAGGATGGACAAGTGTGTGTTCAGAACTGTTCCGTGTAATTCCTTTTCTTTTCTGTTGGATAACAAGGCTCTTCACAAGTCCAGACGATGATGAATTTGAAGTTCCATCTATTCCATACCACAAGGATATTCCGAGGGTCCTTTTTTTTGGACTTCTTGGTATTACATATTTTTTCCTTGCTCCATTAATTTTGCCATTCCTCTTGGCCTACTTTTGTCTTGCATACATCATATATCGAAACCAGGTTAGCATTTCTTTGGATTTTTTTTTTCTTCTATCTGTTAGAAGATTATTATGTTAAGAAACATTTCTAATTTTCCATAATTATGTTCTATTGTGGTACTGATTCTGTATAAAGTAAATAAATTTAGCACCAAGTAAAATGATAACGTTAATCATACTTTCAAGTGCAAAAGGATCTTAGATGAGGAGGCTTCTTTGAGATCATTGATTTCTGTCTACTCATGAAAGTAAATCTGCTGTTGGTTAATTTTGTCCATGAAAATGCAAGACACTGAGAAAACATTTTTGATATAGTTCACACTGATGATCTGCCAATGTATAATCATGAAAAAAACTTATTCTGTTTTTTACTATTATGTTAATTTTATCCATGAAATTGTGAGAAACTTAGCAAACATTTCTGATATAACTCACTCTGATGATCTGCCAATTTATTATGCAGTTCATAAATGTATATGCACCAAAGTACGATACAGCTGGGAAATTTTGGCCTGTTATACACAATTCAATGATATTTTCTCTGGTACTCATGCAAATTATTGCTGTGGGAATCTTTGCATTGAAAAAGCTTTCTATGGCCTCAACTCTGGCAATGCCTCTACCAGTCCTCACACTTCTCTTTAATGAGTACTGCCGAAAACGATTCCTTCCCATATTTGTTGCATATTCTGCGGAGGTACATTTCCAATCCATATAACCTGAATGTGTTGGAAGTCTAACATAAATTAAAAGTAAGATTAATTTAGAATATATAAGTGAGTGCAAACTTCGTCTATAAGCTGGTATTGTAGGATTGAGTTAGGCTTAAAGTTCACTTCTTTACAAAATGGTCAAATACTTTTTACTATCCAACCAACCCTGAACATTTCTGAAACAATAGAGGGTTATTGCATGGTTCATCCATTGTCATTTTGATTCTGATTTTGGTTTATGTTTGCAGAGTTTGATAAAGAAGGATAGGCAAGACCAAAATGATGCTACAATGACACAGTTTTATGAGAATTTGGTGAATGCTTACAGAGACCCTGCATTGCTTCCACTCCAATACTTACCAAACTATGATAATCTTCGAACTCCCCTTATACCTCAGGCTTAATGCTAAGGCACAAGGGTTCAATTTTAGAACTGTTGTGGTGGTTCTCTTCCATATATGATGAGAAATATTCCATTTCATAAGCAAAAGGTGGCTATATATATATATATATTCCTATTTGTGAAAATAGAGAATTCTTGAATTCCATAGGAGTGGTCAATTTTTACCACTGTCATAGATGAAGAACCTAAAAATTACAGATACAATTGTTTGTATATATTTGTTGTAAACATAATAATATGTCACAGCCAAAGAGGATGCTTATTGCTTAATTGCCATATTTAGAGGAGTAAGTGAAACTAAAGTTGGTGATTATTTGAGCTTAATGATATAAATTGTTTAGTTTTATTAATCAATAACTTTCTATGGTTGTTATCTTAATCTTTTCTATTTGTAGATCGTTTGACTATTCTTGATTGGTGATCCTTTGATGGTTCTATTGTGTCTTATCTTTAGAGGCATTTTCATTTTATATGATTTGATTTTTTATTTCTAAAACAGAGTTGAACAGAAACAAGGTAGAAACATTAGAAAACACAATCGCTGGTAATTTTAATTGATTAAAATAGAGAGAAATTTGAAAATTGACTCAGTGCAGACGTTTTTAATCAATTAAATCGAGATTTGAATTGATTAAAATTATTGAAAATTTCTTTTTAAGTGTTTTTAAAGCAATAGAATTAACTGATTAACATACAAAAATGATGTATCTAAATACGGGAATGAGTTTAAGATTTAATTTGCCTCAAATTACTTCATCGAAATCATTTAAAACACTCCACAAGCATGAATACAAACAAGCCTATTGACTAATCTTACTCGATATAAAACATGAAAACCATGACATGTTTGATTGAGACTAAGTGAATTGCAATGAAACATGATCACAAAGAGAAACTAGTTATATCTACAATCCATAATTAAGAGCTTCAATACTGGAGTTTTACATCTTTTTACATCTTGAAGAAAGGTTGCTAACTTTCATGATGCTTTTCTTAATGAAGGAGATGTTGAACTAATATATGTATCTAGACCAAGCTGAAAATCAACTAGATTTATGTACTCAAAGATCACATGTTGAAATCAAAGACTCTTTCAGATTATGAATTTCCATATGCAATTTTAATCTCATTTTGGTGACCCTACACAAGATGGGATTTGAAAATTTTGATGGATCTCACTCACCGAAGATGATGATGAAGATTATAGAAGACAACTTGTTCTTAGCTATTTTCTTGTAAAAATAGATTTGAAACTTGAATAACATTCATATTGTATTTGGATTGGAGATTTCTACTATTTCAATGAAATAGATTATATTTTAATTGTTTGTTTAGAATTAAAATTCTCTTCACTTTCTACATATTTTTTTTAGATTGAGTAATTAAATTATATTTTATTTTAGTTTTCTTATTTGAATAAAGTAATTAAATTTTTCTTTTAAGATAAAATTTTATTTTAAAATTAAACTTTACAAAAAATTTATTAGTCAAATTAAAATATTCAAATAATATTTTTTTTTCAATATATATCTATACTATATAAAGAGGGTTTTTTCTTGTGTTCACATTATTTTTTTTCAATTTTACTCTTCAAGTGACTATTTTTTTTTTCAAATTTATCCTTTTTTTATTTCACTGTTTTTTTAATTTACCATTTTTAAATTAAATAAATAAAAATAAAAATCCTCCACAAAATAAAAAAAAAACTTATCTATATTAAAATTGTAAAAATTATTTATATTTTTTTATAATTATAATTTATTGTTTTTTGTTATTGTATTATATAGAGAGGATTTTGTTTTGGTATCTCCATTTTTTTTCATTTTACCTGTTAGGTGATCGATTTTTCAAACTTAGCCATTTTTTATTTAATTATTTCTTTAAAGTTAAACATTTCTAAATCATCTACAAAATAAATAAAAATTATCCATAATCAAATTATAAAAAATTATATAAAAAGATAGTGACTAATTGTAAAATTTTAAATTTTTATCTTTTAAATTTCATTGTTATATTTATTTGAAATACTTTCTAAAAAGAATATTAATTTCAATTTTTCTTTAATTTTTTCAACTAAACAACTCATTTTATTTTAATAAATTTTAAATTTATCAAATAAATGAATTATTATTTTAAATTTTCTCGTCCAAATATATATTATGAAAAACTAACTCTTAATTAAAAACTTTTGTAACATGACTCACTGCAACAAAAACTTTTGTGAGAAAAATTGAGTGACAAGTATAAATTTTATCAATATTTGTACATTATTTAGAAAAAAAAATTATGTCATAAATATTATTCAAAAAAGTGATTGTGAGAACTTAGAAAATGGTTTGAGAGCGATGGTGATTTTTATAAAATAATAACACTATATTATTTTAATAATAAATGGTTTAAACTATAAATAGATTTTTAATAGTTGAAATTCATTTTATATCAAATCATTATCTTTCTAGAAATTACTTTTCTAAAATTCTTTGTCTTCTCCATAAGTTTTTTGTCTTCTCACTTATTTGTTTGACAATCAGATACCACTTTTGTGATTAGAACGTCGAGTTCTACAAGGGTAGCAGATTAGAATCTCCAATAGAGTAAGTTGATCTTTTATCCCTTTCTCTAGGTTCAAATATGTTTTTTCCTTGCATGTAAGCTTCCTCTACTTGCATGTACCTTTATAAAAGTTTCTACTTATCAGTGATCATAATGGTATGATCTGATAATTCTTGTGATGTTTCTATGTGCAGATAGAACATCCTGTGGAGTTAAAGGTGCTTTGGTGTTTTAAGAGTTGTTAGAATTGTCTTATAGGTGGGAGAAGCTAATTTTAGCTTTTACTTGTTGCTTTCTTATTCTAATGGTTGACTATAATTTTGGTGTGGTAGAAGCTTGAGCTTTGAATTATCACTTGTTGATGGTCCGTAATGAGTTTGTTGAATATGTACTTGTTAGTGATTTAAGCCTTGATGTGTGAGAAACATGATGTATGAAATCTGGTTGTGGACATGAGTACCTCTGTGAGATTCTTTAGTTGAGTAATATGACCCTACTTGAGTTAAAAACATGAAATTTTAAGTAAATGGGATGTTTATTAAGTGGGCATTAACTTAAAAGGTGTCAAATTATTCAAGTGAAGCTCAAAATGGAATTTGGGAGTGTTGATACAACATCAAGCAGTATTGATGCTGTTGGGCATCGCTCATTACAAGGGTTCTCTGTGTTAGTCCTAGGCGCCACCTAATAACGTTGGGCGTCACTTTCTAGAATTAAATCCTAGGAACTCTAGTGGTGTTCTCGCTGGGCATTGCACTAGGCTTGCTGGGCAAGAAAGTAGCATTGGGCGGCATTTAGTTGGCACTGGCGAGAGTTTTCCAGACAATTTTCATTGCTTGTTTTGTAATTACACAAGAGGTTATTTGATATATGTAGTTAATTTTGTGTGTGATATTGATTTAAAAGGAGTGAAGTAAAGTTTTTTCTGGTGTTGATAAATGGGTTTCCAAGGAGGAAATCCTTTTTGTGGTAAGTTTCTTTAATGTATGCATTGTTGTAGGCATTCAATACTGGAGGTTATCCTGACACTCAATAATTATCCAAATTCATATAGAGGAGGGTAGGTTATGTGTGAGAGTAGTAGGATGTCCTAGTCTTTGAACAATTTTAGGGTTCATATGATGGTGGGAGGACTAACCTTATCTGTGGTAGGGTGAAACTCATTTGCAATGGCTTCATAGAGCAATCATTAACACAAAAAGGCTTTTTAAGTCTATTATTTTGGTTTTTTAAGTCTGGTAGAGGTCAGACATTATAGCGGGAGACATTAATTAACGCCTATTGTCCCTGTAACAAATATTAATTAACTTTTGTTATAAATGCAACAAACATTAATTTAAGTCTGTTGTGGGGATAACAAATGTTAATTTGAGGTCTTTTAGTTTTAAAATTTTTTGCCAAAATTTACCTCCATTGAAACCATAGAAAATCAATATACAATACAAGAATACACAAAAATTTCCAGAATTTTCTAAGTACTATGGGTTTCTTAAATAAAGAAGTAAAGTATAGAAAATGGCTAAAAAATACTAATAAAATAAAAAACATACCATAAAAATGGATTTTTTTAAATCCTAGACCCCAAAATCCTCTTTGGAGATTGACTAACGCATTCGTCACCCCATTTCGACCAACTTTCATTTTTGGAACGTCTTCATCCAAGGTCTGTAACAAAAGTTATGACCATTTGAAGTTTTTAACCACCAAATATAGACAACTCTAAATCTATGACAAATATCTCATATGTGAATACTCTACATTTGAATACAACCTAATAGAAGTTACCACACAAAAATTTAAGTCAAAAATCATTTTCTAGCTATTTTTAGTGAATTTTAAAAAATTATTATCATATAGGTTAAGCTAAAATCGCAACCTTTAGGGCACAAAACAATGGCTAATTAATGAAAACATCAACCTTAATGTGAAATGCAATTGAGTAGAATGAAAGTTTCAGCCCAAACGGGCACCACAACGACATAATGGAGTGAAATGGACTGAAGAACTTGGTTCAACGAGTTTGACATCGTCGTGCACATTGTAGAAGGTTTCGTACAAATGATAAAAAGAAAGGTAGGGGTTGGTGTTGTTCTATGAAATTTTAAAAGGCCAATTGATGTGGGACCACCTCATACCAGATGTTAAATTTAAAATTAATGGCTCTTAGGAACAAGTCCAACATCAATCTAAGCAAAATATTTTAAAAAATGTCATAGCACATTTTTAATGTTGGATTTTGGTACACTTGACGTGGAATTAGTGACGTTAAAAGTCCTTTTTGTGTAAGTGAGTAGAAACTAGGGATGACAATGGGTCGGGTCGGACACGGATAGTGCTTACCCGTAACCTAACCCACAACAAAAAAATCCACCCTCAACTTGTCCAGCTATTCGTGCGGGTCTCTATTTAAAAAATACCTGCGAGTTTTAAAATATTCATGAGTATCCGTGGATATCTACGAATATTTTAAAAAAATTATAAATTTTTCAAATAAAATTACAAAAAACATGTGAAATAAAATATAAATTAAATTAAATTTTAATTTTAATAAATTTTAATATAATAAAATATAAATTAAATTTTGATTTTAATTAACTTTAACTTAATAAGATATAAATTAATTTTAATTTTAATTTTTTACATGTAACAGATATCTGCAGGTACGAATAGTATGATATCCGCACCTGACCCGTTTATAAACGGGTAGTAAAATACCCGCTACCTGCATGTAATAAATACCCACGGATACCAATTATCCGTCGTGGATACCCACGGGACGGGTATTTTTTATATCCCTAGTAGAGACTACCACAAGTGCAAAAATTGCCAGAGTCCGATATCATTGCATGTATTCAGATAAATGGACTTTAGAATAGTCTTTAATTGTGTGGTTTTATCTTTATAATTGTTTGGATTACTTTGTATGTTATACATCATGTTCAACTGATATATGATTTTTTTTTTTTTTTTTGCAAATTATCTTACTCTTGTGTGTTGATTGGTGTTGTGGTGTGTTATTTTCTTCTTTTTACAATTATCACTTTATTGATGTGAACATATGAAGATGCAAGTGTAAATGATAAATATATCATATATCTTCTGGCTTTAACTCTATTAATATAGAGATATCATATATTTTATTCCCCCATATGTTACTGTCAAATATTTTGTATGTTGATATATTATGTTTTATTTTCCCTTTATATTATGGGATATTGTATTATATGTTGGGAATCTAAGTGTGAGTCTAAGTCCCACATTGAGTAAAAATGAGAAAGTTGAGCACCATATAAGGATCAAAGCTCATAAACTCACCGCCTTAAGGTTTTTGGTTAAGAGTGGTGTCAATCTCTTATGTGGGTTGAGCTCATGCTCATTAGTGTTAAATCTCCCTGGTGATCCTCTCTCAAAAAACCCAATAATGGTATCAGAGCCAAGTTCGTATCGAAAGTCTTCCTGATAGTGGGTCAGGTAAGTGAGTCTCGTTAAGAAGAAAGGCGGTACAGAAAAAGGGGTACTCGGTAACCAAGAAGGGAATCTGAATTGGTTATGAGTCTTTCACTTGGTTGAGTTGAATCTTGAAAGAATCTTTAAGTCTTATAACCCAATTAATCAATTTTGCAGTTCTGTGTTAATGGACTGTTTAAGGCAATTAAGAAAGATTGTAAGAGAAGAGATAGATCAAGACACAACAGTTTATACTGGTTCGATTCAAAAAGAATCTACGTCCAGTCTTCTCCTAAGTAAACCCACTTAGGAGGATTCCACTAATACAATTAGGATCCAAGAATTACAAGAACACCTATATAATTCTAGAACCTAAAACCCAAGAACTTGATCTACCAATCAAGAACTCCCCCTAGGAGCAATGCATCCACGCAATTGCACCTAGGCCTACACTTCACACAATGAAGCAACTGTAATCAGAGATACAATCAAAATAAACAAGAAACGAATACACCTATAGTTGTGCA
>Ga0214542_1004436_pt1 | contig 27819 bp, 10 predicted proteins | sample CNSS1metaG_FD_160096 | JGI IMG/M metagenome (GOLD analysis project Ga0214542, IMG submission 160096) | Root nodule microbial communities from cowpea collected in UCLA plant growth center, Los Angeles, California, USA - CNSS1 | ecosystem: Host-associated > Plants > Roots > Nodule | place: USA...
TAATTATAGATTATTATCCTTAATATTAATCTTAGTATTAGTATTTAGCATTGACATTAATATTTATAGCATAAACATTATTATTATTATTATTATTACAATTAGTTTGTTATTATTGGTATCGTTATTATTTTTATTATTATTATTATTACTATTCATGGTGGTGTTATAATTACAAGTGCTTTTTTTAATTATAAAAAATGTTAATATACTAACTACTTTTGCTAAATAGATTTTTAATCTTTTAAAAATTTTACAATTTATAATTTATATTAATACTATTATTATTATATTTTTAATGGTTAAATAAATCTAATAACAATTATATTATTATTCTACATAGATTTCAAATAAAAAGAAAAATGTGCCTACAAACCTCATCTTAAAAGTCATTTTTGTGAGGTTGAATTGGACTTAAAGTCCACTTTTTACCTGGTATGAGAACCATTGTTTAAAAAAAAATTAATCTAGCGAAATTTCTTGGATATTATGTCCACCCGCTATTGGGCCGCTAACGATGACCTATTTCTAGACCCATGCACGAGATGTATATACCTCGACGTAAAAGTGTGTGTTGGAAGTCTCACGTTGACTAGAGATAAGGGTAATTTCATAGTATATAAAGGGGGTGCAACCCCCACCTTAACAGCCAGTTTTGTGGGGTTGAGTGAAGATTAAAGTCCACTTCTTATCACACACGGGTCATAGGTTATTCTAATTATTTTGTAAAATTACCGTATTGTGATATCAATTTTATTTATTATATTTAAAATGAAATTTACTACTTCATTACTTTAATAATAACATTTACAACAATATAACCTAATTTTCATGATAGTTATTATTTTATTTTTATATTATTATTATCAATCATAACTACAAATATTATTATTATTATTATCAGTTATAGTTATATATTTTACTTTTACTTCCTATACAGGGATCATGTTTCAATTACTTTTCCTTTTTATTTGTTTTTTTTCATTTATCTTTATATTTGAACAATTATTTCAATTCAAAAAAATAATTACTAAAATTAGTAAAATAATAAAACTGAAAAATAATTTTTTTATTATAAATAATTATTTATATTTAAAATATAATAATTAAGAGTATAAAATTGAAAAAACAAAAAAGGCACCAAAGATGTCTATCTCTTTATATATGTAGTTGTATTATTATTATTATGATTATTATTTTTATTTTTATTTTTATTATTACACGATATTATTATTATTATATTATTATTATTATTATAGTTACACACATATCTTAATTTTATTTATTATGGATCATCTTATCTTGATATATGTGTAATTATTTGAATTAAAAAAATAGTTACTAAAATTAGTAGAATGATAAAACTGACAAATAATTTTTTATTATGAATAATTATTTAAATTTAACAAATAATAATTAAGAGGATAAAATTGTAAAAACAAAAAGAGGACACAAAATAATGTGTATCTCTTTATATATGAAGTAATTGTATTATTATTATTTTTTTTATCATTACAAAATATTATTATAATGATATTATTATTATTATTATTATAATTAGACACACATCTTAATTATATTTACTACAAGATCATATTTAAATTATTTGTCCTTTTAATTTATTCTTGTTGTTGATGTATCATTATATATAACTATAGATTATTATCATTAACATTAATCTTAGTATTAGCATTGAAATTAGTATTTATAGTATAAACATTATTATTATTATTATATTAGTTTGTTATTATTGGTATACTTATTATTTTTATTTTTATTATTATTCATAGTGGTGTTATTATTATAAGTTTTTTTAATTATAAAAATCGTTGTACTAAATACTTTTGTTAAATAGATTTTTAATCTTTTAAAAATTTTGTAATTTATAACTTATATTAATATTATTGTTAGTATTTTTAATGGTTAAATAAATATAATAACAATTATATTGTTATTCTAAAAATATTTTAGAAAAAAAAACTTGCATAAATGCATCAGTCACATGCTATTGAAATTATTCCATAAAATCAATTAACTGTATCATAATATGATATCAATTCTATTTATTATATTTAAAACTGAAATTATTATTGCATAGCTTATGCTTCATTACTTTAATAATAATATTTACATCATATAATATTTTTACTACTTTATTAATTTAATATACAAAATAAAACAAATATAACTCGTACTTACGCATGATCAATCTATAAATTAATAAAGAAAAATAAAATAATATTAGAAACAACTAATAACGGATAAGAGAGATTAGAAATGTAATTTTATTTCACTTATATTTTTTCAATTCTTTATATATTTCTGGAATTTAATGTTCTAAGATAATATATATTATATATTTCTGAAATTTAATGTTCTAAGATAATATATATTATTATATATTTCTTGAATTTAATGTTCTAAGATAATATATATTATAGAAAGACAAGCTATTATAGGTGGGGACGAGGAATTAAGAGTGTTATTTTATTTCACTTATATTTTTTAAATGTTTTTTATTTTTATAATTTTAAAACTTAATGTTCCAATATCAGATTTATAAATAACTGTACCTCATATTTTCTGAAACGTTGAAAACAGTACTTTTTTTATCTTATTTTTAATGATTAATTTTTATTCATAAATATTGTCTAAAGAAAATCATTATACGTAATTTTTTTTTTTTATATATATATATATATATATATATATATATATATATATATATATAATATAATATAATATACTTTGCTTAGTAGTTCTACAAATATAATTTGTCTTTAAATCTGTTTATAACATTATTATAAATAAATTTATTACAATAATATAAAATATAAAAAAAATTATTAGATATAAAAAAATATAAATATTTCTTAAATATAATGTTTAAGTAAATTATTGAGTAAAAATAAATATATAATATATCATTGATATTAAGTAAAGAATATATCACATAATTAAATTTTGAAACTGACATATAAGTATTTTATTTGAATTTTGTTTATCTTATATATTTACTTAATATTTTTCAACTCTTACAACAACCCTACTTTGTGATAAGAACTATCAAAAAAGTTTACAAATGTCAAAATTTAAATCTCACAAGTATTTAAAAAATTTGAGTTTCATCTTTAACAAAGTTATATATTTATTTTATTTTTGTATATTGTGAAAGGTTTTGTAAATACCTTTTCTAACAAACTACACGTAAAATATATTTTATGTCAAAAAAAACAAAAAATTACAATTAATTATAATATAAATCTGATGGAAAATATTTTAAATAATTTTTATAAACTTCAACAATAAAGTAGAAATATTAAAATAAGTCAATCTTATGTACGTGGTATGGTTCATTGGGATGATTAAAAATGAGTTAATTCAATTTGTTTTACTTTTTTGGTATAATCAGGTTCGATCCATTACAGGTGGGTGAGTTAGTGGATTAATTCACTTAATGATATTTTTGTTGTTTAAATCTATGTTACATGTTTATTGGAGTATAATTGTTCCTACCATGTCGAGTAATCCTACATCACTTAAAAATTGAGGTGTAGTCCTACATCACTTAAGAATTAAGGTTAGAGACACTTTAAATACTCATTCATCAAACATATTATAATGATTAATTCTACCGATGTCATTTGATAAACTTGAGTTCAGAACAACAATAAAGATTAATTGACTAACTCATTGATTTTTTAATGATAGTAAAGTCAAATTGTTAACCTATCTCATTAAACATTATTATAAAGATAAAGAATAAAGTGTCAACCAACCTAACTAGCAAGAAAATAAATTAAATGTCCAAAGTTTTCAAATTTTAATAAAAAAACATTCAAATATTTAAAAAGTTTGCCAACGTAAATAACCATAAGTAGTAAATATATATATAGGTTATTTGGTCCTAATTTTCGATTAGGTTTTTGTCCTAATATTTTTTTTTTCAATTTAGTCATAATATTTGTCAATTTTGTTTAATTTGGTTAATAATTAACGGACGATGAATGTTGACTGTCAGATGTCATTTTGTATTTTTTTTTTATTTTTTTTATATATTTTTATATATTTTTATATTTTTTTAAATGTCTGTATGTCAAACTAGTATCATACCACACGTAAAGTTTAATGCAATATGTTAGGGTCAATTTTTTCATAAATTTAGTCCAAATATTCATTATTTTTGTTCAATTCAATCACAATATTTTTAAAATTGAGCAATTTTGTCTATCTCCAAGTTAAAACCAAATTTAATTTCATATAAAAGTTATACTACTATTTTTATTAAAATTCACATTTTTTATTAAATATTTTTGGTTGAGGGTTACTCTTGATTTAAAATTAAAATGAAAACTTTAAAAGTGGGAAATAAAACCACTCATTTAAAATGTTAAGAGGTTAAAAATCACATAAAAATATCATGCAACAATATATTAATTGATTATGTTATTATTTAAATGTAATGTCCCATTTAAATAATAACATAATCAAATGGAATATTACACAGGATAATCTAAAGAGTCAAGTTACAGAGTATAAAATCACCCCTTAAATATATCCAATGTAGTTAAAAATGAAATATTGAGACACACCACGATGTCAATACAAAATAGGATAAAATGTTTGACAATATTCAAAATAATCACACAAGAGGTAGACAAATACATGGGCTATTGCCCTAAAAGAAACTTGGACAGCGGAATCCAACCCAAAGCTAAGCAGCGGAATCTCCATCGTTCTGACGACCACAATGAGTTCTCACATATGCTCACATCAATAAATTAATGATCATCACAAAAGAGAAAATCACACATAGCACACACAATCAAGCAGAAAGGGTAAGCTAGAGTAGAAAATGATTTATCATACCATTGCATACAATTTTATAGCCAAAGTTACATACATCACTCAAGCATGTGATGACTCGTAACCAATATACTAAGAATCAAGACACGACTTATCTGGATACATATAATTAGTCGGATTCACCGGATGCTTGCACTTGTGGTGACATCTATTGCTTTGCAGAGCCAATTGCCAATGGGTTTCACCCTAACAATCACAAGGTTATCCTTCAAAGATCTAAGGTCTCCTACTACTCTCACCACTTGAGTCAGTACGCTCTATGTGAGACTAACTGACTCTTTAGAGTGTTAGTATGCAATCCTTACCTTAAATCCTTACTAAATTATATAATGAGGCACCACCACGAACTTCGTGGAATTATGTCCTAAGTATGAGGCACCACCATGAGCTCCCACTAACAGGGGTCATGGAATTACGTCTTGACCAATGAGGCACCACCACACAACCATCGTGGAATTACATTCTGACCACACCAAAATCATGTTTCTCCAACCAACACAAAGTAATAATACATACCAATCCCATGTTAACCTTGATAACCAATCATCCCATTCATGTTACATGCCAAAATCATGCCATACTCATCAATGCCAGTCCATACACCATCTCATACATCCAAAATCACTCATTCCATGCTTTAACATAATAAACCTAACCAAACATGTGGCAAACATCCAAGAACGTAGAAGCAAGAACCTGGCACACTCTCATCCAGTCTTCACTCAGGCGAGCTCCTTTCGCTTAGGCGAGAGCTCGAAAAGAGGAACAATGGTGTTATCGCGTTCTCTTGCTTAGGCGAGACCTCCTCGCCTGAGCGAGATGGCTTCTCGCTCAAGATTGGAGCTCGTCGCCTGAGTGACAGCTCGCGCAACACTTGGGGGTTTTCTGATACTCTCGCTTAGGCGAGCTCCACTTGCTTGGGCGAGATTATCAGATTCCCTTCACTATTCACACGTACAATAACCACAAACTCATTCAAACAACACCCAATGCATTTTCATACCATCATAAACGCAGCACAAACATCAGAAATACAAAACATAACTAAAAATGAGCCAAAAAGAAAAAAAAAGCATGAAACTCTAGCTTCCCTTACTTGGAAGGAACTAGCAAAATACTTTGACACCAAACAACGGACACAACAGCTCTAAGAATGGATTAATGAGTTAGAAAAATAGCGGAAAAAATTTTAAAACAGGCTTACTACGAAACCCTAACTGGAAATATGAAAATATGATTAGAGAGAGGAGAGATATGAGTCAGAGAGTAACTTACGTGGAGCAGGAAAACGAGTTTGAGTTACTTGACCAAGGTTAGAGCTAAACCCTAGAAGAGCACTATTTTAGGGAAAAAAAATAAAGAGAAGTAAGGCACTGATTTGCAAGTGAGTGCAGAATGGAAGTTTTAGGCTGCTTTAGGGGCCTTGGCACCCTATGGACCAGTCTTTAGGCCCATCTGATTAGGATAGGCCCTTAAAAATTAGGACAAGAACATAAGTGGGCCTTACAGTGTTATTCTCCACTTTTGAAATTTTCATTTTAATTTTAATCCAACTCCAACTCTAAATAAAAAATATTTAATAAAAATATTAATATAACAAATTTATATAAAATTAAATTTGGTGTCAATATGGAAAAATAAAAATTTGCTTAATTTAAAAAACATTGAGATTGAATTGAACAAACATAACGAATATCAGGACTAAATCATATAAAAAATTGATCCTGATACGTGGCATTGACTCTTTGACACATGACACATAACACATGATATTTTTTTTTTAAATAAAACAAATTTACAAAATTTAAAAACTTAAAAAATAAAAAAAATTCACGAAATGACATGTAGCACCATTCACCATTCATTAATGATTTAAACAGTGTCAGTAAACAAAGATCAAATTAAACAAAATTGACAAATGTTATAACTAAATTGAAAAAAAAAAAACAAATCGTAAAAAATGAGTAAAGATTATAACTAAATTAGTATTTAAGGCATAACTATAATAAAAAAATTGATAAAATCAAAAGAAAATATTTTTGTTAATAAGTTTTAGGTTATCCACTCCCACCCCTCAAACTTATTTAATCTGTTGATTAAATAAGTTAAATTCAGTTTTACATATATTAAAAAAATTGATTTTTTTCTAACTCAACTTGTTTAAATCCGCAATGAGTTATTCCTCTCTATATATATATATATATATATATATATATATATATATATATAATTTAATATAAAAATGAAATAAATTATTTAAAAATAATTAAAAAAAATTAATCTTTTTACATGTTTACAGTTATCATCATCTCGGTACCAATCAATCAAGTTATTGTTATTCTATGTAACAAAACTCAAATTATCAATTTGTGGTATTCAGGTCTCATCTTGGTTAAGCCAAACAGCAAATTTGTAAAGTTGCTTTTGCTTTAATCAACAGTGTACTACTATGTGATTGCTGAGGATCGACTAACACTGCTTCAGCAACAGAACACACAGACTGCACACAAGAGAAAGAACTGAACAGTGCTAAAAAAAAGTTATTTTCCCATATCAGCTTCAGCTTCAGCTTCCTGCTCTATATTCAGACAAGTACATTAAATCATGAAACATTTTGATGCATGCTTTTTTTCACTGTCACAAACCATCAACTTTAAAAATAATTAACAATAACCTATATATTTTTTTACCAATTCAAAATAATATATTAATATATATAGATGTCTAGCATAATTGAAAGATATGTCTTTTATACTCTATTGTTGAATTTGTGAACGAAAATCTGAATAAGTAATTGATGAATCTGGATAGATAAGAGGAGATTACAAATTTGTTAGTTTGACCAGACTAAGTTATAGAAAACTGAACATTTTCATTTTACCCATGAATAGGTAAAAAAATGTGTGAGTATAATAAACATTATATTATTTAAATATTTTTTCCAATCAAATAAATTAATTTATAAAATTTTGAAAAACATAATTTTTACATATTTCTCACTAATTTATATTTTTATCAAACAATTCAATATTTAATTTTATTTTTTTATCTATTATTTTTTTTAAAATGTGAATAAATAAATGTTTGAAATAAATGTTTTTAGAAAGAGTTTGAAATATTAAAAAAATAACAAATAATTTTAGTGGCTAAGATGAAACGCTGACTTCATATGGTTGATAGATCAGTGTTCTCTATCTGGAACATTAGACCCTCCCTTTCAATTAGAAGAACAACAAGTGTTTAAAAAAGTGTTATTTGTTTGTTAAAAACTCTTATCTAAGAGATCACAAATTATATCAGTAGTTGTTTTGTTTTCATACAAAGGAAATGTTTGGCCTGAGTTAAGTAAGTTGCGTGAATGTGAGGTGTTCATCAGCTTTACTTCAGAAGAAAACTTTAACGCAAAAAAGCATTCACACATAAACATGGTTTTTCATTGATATAGCAACAATAAATAAATAAATAAAAGAAAAAAGATATTGTGAATTTGAACCCTATTATTATTCACATATACAAATTTCATCATAGAATTTCCTAACATTCAAAAAAAATTTATAATATTTGTTCCAATTGGAGTTGAAGATTGGTATTTCTTTGAGGTTGTCCTAGGAATATACCTCTATGTCCCTTGTACATCTTAATTTTGGATAAGCTACTCTCTATAACAATAAACATATGGAAGACATGAATTGAAGAATTTGAAGAACAAAGTTAAGGATTGCATGTTACCTTAAAATGCATGTCAAAGCATTCCTAGGCGTTTCTTTTTAGAACATTTATTTATGGGAGTTGCAAACTAAACAAAGGAAAGTGGTGCAGTTAAACAAGAGTTATGTTAATTAAACTTGTTTGAAACGTACCCATAACTCTGAATGTGAATATAAAAAACAAACAATTATATTAATCAGGTATATTAATGAGTCATAATTATATTAATAAGGTATATTAATGAGTCTACGTCAATAACTTTTTTGTTTGTTTTTTCTCTTTCATGGAATCAAAATCAAAATTTGCCAAATTTGGATTCAGTGTTATCCTCAAGGTCTGTTTGAGGATTGACTATCAATTCATTCCTTCAATCTAGAGGCATGAAACTAAGGTTCCCTTCCATAACACATTTTAAAAGAAAAAAAAAAGGCTATAAGATTAAAAAATAAAATCATATAAGATTAAAATTAAATAAAATAGTAAATTTACATAACTCTATCTAAAATTAAATAACTTTTTTTCTTCTTTTTGTCTCATATGGTTTTCTTCTCTCACAAGTTGTCTTAAATTATTATTATTATTTACTTCGTTATCTAGGTTTACATGTTTAATAAACTTTAATAAACATCCTTACACATCATTACTTTACTTTAATCTTATCACCTCTTCACTAGGATCTCATTTCTAATGATATATATATAATTGTAATAATCATTTTATTTCAAATTTACATTTTACAGTAAATTTAAATAAAGAAACCTCTATGGAGTGTATGTGCAATTTTGTACAATTTTTAGTAAACAGATGGTAAAAAAATAAACAAAAATATATAAAAATTATTATTTTTATATTTAACATTTTCAAAGTTATTTTCATTTAAAGTTCTATTATATATATACATATTATTCGTTTTCTTATTACACTATTTATGTTTTCTAAGATGTGTATGCTTTTAGTTCATTTTAATTTTAATCATTAAATGTTGGGCTTAACATTCATTTTCTATTATAGTAAAAACATTTATTCTAATAAAAAAAGTATTTATCTCAATGGAAAAGAAATCATTTTCTAACCTGTATGATCGTTTCATCGTGTACCACGTGCTTCTGTGCATGTATTCCATTTGTTATCTATATACTTAACATTTTATATACTTTTTTTTTGTGTTACCATTAATCACACAAAATTACAATGAAGCTATGATCATACATGAGATGACATAGACCTTTCTGATCGGTGAATTATGTCGTATTTGTAAGAAATTCAGAATGAAATTCATCATTTCAAGAAATTCTACTCTATCTTACTTTTTCATACATTAACCACGTGTCAACTAGTAACTATGAAAATTAACACTAACGCCAATCATAAATAGTTGCTGGTATTGAGAGTTGTATAGTCCATTTGCGCACATGGTATTCCCGAGTGAAGTTAAAATTACTGCATTTGTAAGAAAGAAATTCAGAATTGAAAGAAAAAAACAAGGAAAAAAATAGTGAACATTTCAAACGAATATTACAAATATTTCATAAAAGATAACGAAATAAGAATTCTTCTTCCACGTCTTCAAACAGCCATGCACCACCGCAATGAACACCATTCACAAGAAAGATAAATGCAAATTACTGCATTTGTAAGAAAATTTTCAGAATAGAAAGAAAGAAACAAGAAAAAAGATAATCAACATTTCAAAAGAATATTATAAATATTTCATAGAAAATAATAAAACAATAATTCTTCTTCCACGTCTACAACAGTCATGCACCACCGCAATGAACACCAATGCAAATAAATGAATAAATTTTTAAAGAAGAAAAAGAACATGCATGTTTGTAATTTGTTTATAGTTGAGGAGAGGTTCACACTTCAAGATATCGTGTCGTTTTTCTTTATACGTGTCGCTTAAAAAAATTACAATAATACAAAATAAAGAATATACTTTGGCATTCTTATTATACTCTTGTAAATTTAGATAGAGATATATGTATATTATGTACTCTAATCTAACAATAAAAACAATTGTGATCAGTGTTTGTTTTTACCCCACCATTAACTTAGTTTTACCATTTTAATAGTAATTTAATTTTTTTTTACAAGAGACACAAGTTGTTAAATATTAGTTAATGTGGCAAAATTTAGAATACAAATTTATAGAAAATGACATTATTTATAGAAAAAGAAAAATTAACCAGAAGAAAGGTTTGTTATAATAATCAACAGAAGTGTGTGTTAATGGCAATACATGATTAGATTGAGAACCTAAAATACCTAATCCAAGACCATTTTCTTACACCCTCTCTAGAATATCTAAAAATAATTTCAAAATATATAAACAAACAAATAGGAGTATCAATTCATGTAATAAGAAAACTAAATTATGCCATTTTTTCAACGATACACATTACATGAGACATCAACTATAATTTTTTTATGGTTTACATGGTGAAGTTGGTTGAAAGGTGAGGACTTTTGATAGTTTACCAAAAACAAACCTATTATAACCCTATTACATGCCTTATTATCTACACATTATTTGGTTGTGATAAATAATGTGGTTTCTTCTAATTAAACCAACAAAATGGTAAATTTCCATATTTCTTTTACTTTCATTAGCAACATTAAAAAGGAAAACTATGCTTTTTTAGGTAATCAATCACCCACTGTGCCATTTGTATTGTGGGTATACTGTCATAAATTTAATTACTTTTATTTTCCATAAAAATGTCTCGTATATTCATATAAAAAATCCTTTTGACACAGACAAATAAATCTTTCATTTTTAGAAGAAAAATAAATGTTTTCAGTAATTAGTAATTACTTGTCATCCCTCTTACTTGCCTTGCATGTCAAATCACTTTTTGTCTACTGATTGAAGAAACCCATTCAAAGGGAAAGAACTGAGACTAATCCACTCCTTATATTATATACTTCAATGGAGTGCTGTAAAAAAATATGCTTAAATTATAATAATAAGTTATATAAAGTATTTTTTATATTATCATACCTATCACTCATTATTATATTGTTAAACTTTAACTTATTCAAGCTGTTAAGAGGTTTTTTATATAATGATTCAATTATAAACTATTATATAAACATTTAATTTTATAATAATTACTTTATAATCATGTTTATTATGTTTTTTAATTAAGTAACAGCATAAACGTTTTTACTATCACATGTATAAAATAAATTCAAACTACAATTAGTAGTTTTTCTAATATTTTTATATATGGTCCAACAAATAAAAAATCATAATTAATTTAATAAAAATAATTATATACAATAAATTATAATGAAATAATGGCATAAAAAATTTATATATAGATACCCTATATGTTATTTTGATAACCTAAAAGTTTAATGGAAGTGTCCCTAATTAGATTATGATTTTCTCCCTTACAAAACTGCTCTATAATAAAGACAAAAAAGAAATAAAAGAAAAAAAAATAGCATTAATATTTTTTTTTCTTATTACAAAAGGATCATGAAATTTTCTCTCCAATGAAAGGCACGATCCTCTCCTCCTCCATATTCATTCTCTTCCTCTCTCTTAACCCCTCTTGCTATTTCTCTCTCTCCCCTTCCTCTCTCCGATCCTTCTATCACCGGTTCTAATCATTCTCGCCCCCCTCGAATTCTCCCTCTGGTAATTCAATTCTCTTAAAATCAATTGTTCAATTTTCTTACCCAACTTTTGTGCCCCTTTTGCTGCTACCTAGGGTTAAAATTGTGTCATTTTTGTTCTCTGATGAAAGGGAGGAACTTGCATTCTTGGGCTGTGATCACATTCATCCGATTTTAGTTTCTGACATTTTTCCGTTTGTAAATTTGCCTTTTTGAAAAAAAGAAAAAACCTTAATCTTTGTGTGAATTTTCAACAGAGTTGATTTTGGGGGTGTTCCATAAGTTATATTGATCTCTGAAACTTAGAAGCCGCAAGCTCTTGTTTTGATGATAATAAGGTACGGATTGTTATCTGTTCTTTTGGTGTTCTTTGGTCGGTGATGAATTTGGGAGGTTGATATGGGTCAAGTACTTTCTTGTTTGGTTGTGACCCTTTGAAGTGATTAAAGAAAGATTTTTTTTTCTCTTCTGGTCTGAGGATTTTTGTTTTTGTTTATGTATGCTCATAATTGTTCTCATCATTCAAAGGGGTTATGGAATTCTTTACTTTTTTGAACTTCACATAATGATTACAAGGTCTTCAAATTCCATGTATTTTAATTCATGTACAGAGTCATTTTTAGCTCACCGAAGGAATTCATTCTACGGGGGCTTGGTCAGTTTTTCACTGAGAAGGATACTTTTGTTGGGGCTTGGTCAGTTTTTCACTGAGAAGGATACTTTTGTTGTGTTTTTGTGGATTGGAGTTGCCATGTTTTTACAGCAGTTTGCTCTCCCTTGGAAGACGAAGCTGCATGTTACATGTCCATTAAATGTTTCATTGATCATTTCACATGTTTGCTGAAGGAATTCCTTTGCTACTAACTTACCTAACACGGAATCCCTTGCTATGTATAGGGTATTTGTTTCTGTGATTTTTATATGTTGCATGCATGCGACACAGAAGTGAAAACATGCAAATTATGTGTAATTGAAGGAGATTGGTGTAATTATATAAATGTAGAGGGTGTTTTTTTTCGACACCCCTGTTTACTTCATTTGGCAACATTTTCTCATTAAGAAAATTAAATCAGGAAAAATATAACCATATAGAGGTGAGTATTGTTATATTAATGGAAGCATTATGTAACCTGGAATGCTGAAAATTTTTCCATAATGTTTATATGAAATATTCGAGTTTGATAACATTTTTATCTTGTGCTGAATATTTGCTTTTTTTACATATAGATTTGGTGTTAATCTTTTGTTCCCCTGATGTGTATCTTACTGGTTTCATTCACTCTGCTTGGAATTTCAGGATTAATTTGTATCCAGAGAAATCTCTACATTATGGATCAAACAACGGATTCAGAAATGGATCAACAGAGACGAGGCTATCATCATTCTGAACCCTGTATCCTTACTAGAGGAGCCACAAACATCTCGCAGCCGAATAATATGCATGCAATGGTGAGAGCTTCTGGGAACACAACTAATGTTGATTCTCACTTTCTGCCAGATGCTTATGACAATGCTAGGGTGTATGGTGTTACACAATACAATGGCATTCAGCATCCCCATAATCTTGATATGGGTGTGCCAGCGGCAGCCAACTTATATTATTCTGGCATTAATCCTTCTTCTGGTGCTGGAGTTTTCCCTCTGCCTCTAAATCACAGAGCTTCTGATCAGTTGCCTGGGTCAAGTACATTTGCAGTTGCTGGGGTTTCTTCTGATAATTTTGGAAGAAGTTCTGGTTTCATTGATGATGTTAGAGGTCCCTACAAAAGGAAAATCGCTGAAGGGATGAGAGGAAATTATCAATATTTTAATGCATCATCTAGCTCTTCAATTGCTCCTCCTAATGCAAGACGCACTACTGATGGCGTTGCTATGATGGATGGTGCACCATTTTCATTCCGCATCCCTTCACTTGTGGAAGTAGGACCACATGGTAGTGCATGGAGCAGGGCAGGTGAGTCTATCATGGTTCATGACCATAATCATTTGATTCATGGAAACTATTTAGGACAGCACTTTCAGCCAGCTGCTCCTCCGTGGTTGGACCAGCAGTTGAACGGTAATAATAATGATGGCCATACTACACCCTGGAATCAGTCGCTTCCAATGCCTTATGTACAAGGTAATTTTTTCCTCTTCATGTGTTTTGTGGTTCTTCTTTCAGTGATTTACTATCATTAGTTCATTACTTGGATGTTCTGTTAGTGAATAATTTGCAAATTTCTTTCTTGTTTTGTCATGAAAAAGTGTTAATTGCAGCTTCTTGAATGTTGTTTTTCAATCAGGCAATAAATTTATAAGAAATCTTGATTTTATATCCCTTAGTTTGCACCCTAAGACTGGAGTTAATGCATAGGTGTTTTAGTGTGATGTATATGATCTGCCTCTTATCTTGTCAATTAAGGGCCAAACGAAGTGCTCAAATTTTTCTTTGAAGTTGTTTTGTTGGTTATGAGTTTAGGTTTTCTGACTCTCTCCATACTATTTTCAGCACCTACTGTAAATGGAGGTTCATTAGATAGTGCAAGTATGGGTTTGCAGAGATATCATGATCCAGCTGGAAGCCGAAATGGCCTCAGGTTTCCTCACCCTCTTCCTGTCAACCAACAGCACCATAATTATCATCACCCAGCAATGCCTATGCAAGGAGTAAGAGGTCACAATATCAACTTTCACCCTGCAGTAACTGCAGCATCATTCAGAGTTCCAATAAACCCTTCACGCGGTGTTGCTATTCCAGCGCAGCCTGGTTTTGAGCTAGGTCCTAGGCATGTTGGCCCTGCACCATCACCCGGCCTCCGGATTTATCGACCTCATAGAGGGATTGTGCCTGAGACAGCTCTTGGACACCGAAGTCTTCCACCTGTGGGCTTCCTCCAAGTTGATGTAATATTTCCTATCTCTTGATACTTTCTGTTTAACTCTAATGCTGTCCCTGTGTAGAAAGAATAATACTTTGTATTCATTATAAAATATATTGATTTTCTTGTTTATTACAACTTGTACAGGATGTTGCTTTAATTGATGAAGTGGGAAATTTAGTTGATCATCACAGAGATATGCGCCTGGACATAGAGGATATGTCTTATGAGGTAAGTACACAAAGATTGGTATTGTATTTTCCTGCAGATAATTTGTAGATAATTTACACTTGAAACTCATGACAGGATCTCCTTGCATTGGGTGAGAGGATTGGCAATGTTAGCACCGGTTTATCAGAGGAAACAATTACAAATCAGTTGAAAACAAAATCCTATTCCTCAATTGCTACTGGTATTAATCTGGAGGAGGAAGCTTGTGATGATCAGGAAACAGATTCTTGTATAATATGTCAGGTATGAACATGAACATTTAGAAACACATTTCATCAGTATATGTCATTGTGATGTACTAATGAATCACATCACCCCTTACTAACTGGAGTGTTTATTTGACAGGAAGAATTCAAGAACCAGGAGAAGATTGGAGTTCTTCGATGTGAGCATGAATATCATGCAGAATGCTTAAAGAAATGGTTGGTTGTGAAGAATGTCTGCCCAATATGCAAATCAGAGGCTTTGACTCCTGGAAGGAAGGATGTATAGAAGAAAGCAATGAAATCCAACATCTTTCTCTTCCTGCTTAGTGCCTTAATTTATTTTTGAACAGAATTCATATTTTGTTATGTATTTTGTATATGTACTTGCACATATATAGACGTCATACTGCCCAACTCATTTATTGTTGGCACCAGAACTTTGTATCTATCAACTTGTACAGACTTTGTTCTGTTTGATGAAGTAACTTCAGGTAATCATATCACCACCTGCTTCATTAATCATTTCGATATGTATGGGCTTGCATAGCGTTTATATATATAGCTGCTTGTGCTTTTCGATTACCTCAAAATAAAGTTCATTTTAACATATTGTCTTGTGTTCAGTATATGGTTAAGTGCTGTTTTTGGATGAGCCACAAAAATGATTCTGAACATATTGATTCATCATGTTGCTTTGTATGTGGTTTTGACAAAAAGATAAAATGATTTTGAAATGATTTAGGACTTATACTTCGATGTTTTTCTTTCAAGAGTTAGTAAAATTTTCAATAAAGATTCTTACATTTTTATATATAATATAAAAAGTTATTTAGAATTGTTTTATCTCAAAATGGTGGTACTGGGTTAAACAACCATTGTTGACTTTCACCGCACATGGGATATAAAAAATAGTCACATTTACAAAATGTGTAAACGCGTCTTATGTTGATGGAGCTGTTTCTTGACTCGTTTTTTCCCACATGGCTTAATAATTTTGCACGACATTCTCATGTGTTTAGTCAGGGAAATTATGTAGTCCCAAAAGTATAGGGTATTTTTAAAAGCATGTTCAAAGAAAGAGAAATTGACGATTTAAGCCTTTGTTTTTGGGAATGAATTCAAACCTGGTCAGACTTTGGTCCTAAACTGTGTGACCTGGTCACAGTTTGACTAATTTGTTTGGTCAATAACGTTGTACAATTGGTCCACTAGGCTTTTATTCTAAACCTAGGAATATTTTGTGTGAATAAGTCTAGGTAACTTAAATATGTTTAAATCTTCCAAATTAGTTATATTGTTTTGTTTATTATTATTATAAATATTTTCTAGATATTTTTTGTTATGTTATTTTTGTACGTGAAGTTAATGATGTTCATGATATTAATGATGATATTTGATGGTCTCCTCAAAGATTATCATCTAAACCTAATTGAGTAATATTGGTTTTTTTAAAGTTTATTATTATTTTTGTTAACTCCTTTTAAAAAGGACAATATTTTGGTCATCTTTCACAAATGAGTTTATTTTAAGTACCGAAAGGGTGATATTTTAAGAGTAATATTTTGGTCATCTTAATTGATCCCTTTCTTTTACTTATACCAGAAAAAAAAAACATTTTATAAGATTGAAGGCCTAAAAAATAAAAATTTGAATTAGAATATCAAAGCAAATATAATAACCCAATTGAAAAGATTAAAAACATATTTAAACTCGAAGTAAGAAATGTTAAAAGTTGTAAAAACTAAACTCGAACAAAAATTTCATAAGCATATATTTATTTATATTTATAAGTTATGACTGAAAATTTTAAAACAAGTCATAATTAGCCCTATAATATAAAACATAATACACACACAACTAAAACTAACTAGCCAAAATATGTATTCTATTGAACTAGAATTGGGATAAATCTAACAAGTTTTAATATTGATTGTACATTTACCAAAATGAAAAATAGATATTTGTCCAAAAATGTCTCAAATGGAGATCAATGTTTCATTAACACATAATATTTTCCTAGCATCAATATATAGTACATTAATAAATTAACTTAAAAATTTATTAAAATATTACTATTATCATGAAACCATGTATAATAATAAAAATACTAATAAATTACTAAATTTTGTAGGTGATTTTTATTAAGAGATGTAAAACCGATAAATTTGAAGAACTCGGCTTAAGAAAGATCTATCTATCAAGTATTTAATAGTTTATGGGAGAAATTTATCAAGCATCAACCATAATCTGACAACTTTAATGTACGAGATAAAGTTAGACATTTCCATGGTGAAAATAAGGACAAGGAATTACGTTATAATCTTCTGAATTTTGTAAATTAGATCTAAAAGTTAACTTTCAATTTTAAATACAATATTAAGATTTTAATATCTAATTTTAATTATAAATATTAATTTTGAGAGTGAAAATATAAAATGAAATTGCATAAATAAATAAAAATATATACAAACTGTATAAACTTGGGTGATCAAGCTAACATTAATACAAACCCATGAACAAGTTATCTGTTTTAGCATAAGCTGATAATATATAAATATCTTAAGGTTTAATCATGTTACCATTTCTCTGTGCTCTTAGAAGAAAATTGAAAAAAAAAATAATAATTAGAAAAGCTTTGTGAAGCAACGATTAGAAAACGTAAACTCTTATGATAGCTGAACAACAACTACCATACCAACAAAAAAGAGCTTAATTAGTCTCTCTCATTAAACTCATAAAATAATAATAATAATAATAATAATAATAATAATAATAATAATAATAATAATATCCTATAATACCTCAATACAATTACCTAATCAACAATGATAATGTTATAAAAGAAAGTAAGCAAAGCTTATAATATACCCAAAGACTACAATAAACAAACAATAAAAAAATTAATAATTTATTTTATCTCAATATTTTTAAAATTATTCTAAATTTTGTTCCATTATTTTTAAAAGTCTTATTTTATTTTATTGTTTTTACATGATTTAATGTAGTTAGTATTCTCTATCATAAAATTATGTTATGAAAGAATACCAATACGAGAACATATGAAAGATAAATATTAATAAAATGAATGAATTTGTAAATTATTTAAATATTGTAAATTTTAAATATTATTGACTACAATGCCATTTCCTTTAGTTTGTTTTTGGTGTGGTAAACGTGAATGTTAAGGATAGTGGGTGTGAAAAATTTGGGAGACAGAATATGGGGATTTGTGGTGGAATTCGTTTGTCTCGTTGTTCGTCTTGTTGTTACCTCCTTGTGGGTTTGTGTTGTAGCAGGATTATCCATTTGGCCTATTATTTGCATTAAAGGCGAGTCTTCCGTTGAAATCAATAAAATATTTTTCTGGTGTTTAGTTGAATTAAGAATTTAAGTCTTAACTTGGTCAGAGATAATAAAGTTTAATATTATATATTTAAGGATCAAGAAAATAGTCAAAGAATATAAGTGATTTTAAATATGACACTTAATTATTTTATTTATAAAAAATTATATTATGGATAGATTTTTTATTAATCGAGTTTCATTTAATAAGAATTACCATCTCTCTCAATATTCTTTTAAATTTTTTCTTTGTTTTCCATCTTTCATCTATTTAAAAATTGCAATACATCATATGATTCCTGGTATCAAGATCTACAATATTACCCGATTAAAATCTTTAACAAAGTAAGTTCATCTTTTGTTCTTCTTTCAAGTCTTGTTAGAAAATAAGTTGCATGTGGAGTTGTAGGAGTTTGCATGTGGCGCTTAAGAGTTCAAAATGAATCTTTGTTTAATTATGATTGTTAGGATGTGTTTTGATAGTTGATAGGAGTTTTCTATGTGCAAGTAGAACAACCTATGAAGGTGGAGTTTGTAGGGAGCACCTTTTATGTTTAGGATCGTCTATCCAGGTAAAGAAAACTAGTGATAATTTTTCTACTTGATGATAAATTGTTTGACTAATGTGTGTGTGGGTTTTTAATGATGAGATTGGTTGATTGTGAATTACTTGATTTTGTTAATCTCTAACGAATGACATGATATACTTATAGAACATATGATAATTGATCTTATAATGTTACTTTGTGAAATTTAGAAATTTTGTATATTCAAGTGTATTAGTAATCTGTTTGAGTATAATGATAGAATTGAGTTATGATTTATTTACTTAGAATATTGGTTTTGAGTTGTTTTAGTACTGTTGCATGTAGAGCTTATTTGATTTGGCTATAATTGTCCAATTTGATTTATCTTATGGTTATTTTGAACTAAAACAAGATATTTTAAACTAAGAAGAAACTAAAGTTGCATAGATAGTCAAGTTGGACAACCTATTCAAGTCAAAGTGAGAGTGAATAAGGTGACTTAGTTTGTGTTTGTTTCAGGGTGTCACATTGTTTACGCATAAGTGTGGGGATGAATTTACGATTGCATGAGCTGTTTGCTTCAGTGTATGTTTGGTTCTACATCAAATTGATGTAGAATTGATTTTCTAATGCAGAATCAGTAAGTGTTTGGTTTCCAAAATCAATTAAAGGGTAAAACAATCACGTTGAATGAGAAGCCGTTAATTCTTGCTTCTGCGTTGGAGAATTAATTCAGTTGGAATCAATTCTCTAACGCTAAACCAAACACACCTTCAATGATTGTGAAGTGATTTGCGGGCAATCATTTGAGTGAAAAGCCTCTGTGCATATACAAGAGATGTGTGAGAAAATACTATTCAAGTTATGCACAAAGTTAAAAATTGCCTAATTTGAATTTAAAATAAGGTTGTTTCCATGACTGGAGATTCTTCCATGCATTGTAACACATTATTGGGTATGTAATAGAGGGAAAGGGAATGAATTCTAAGTGTAATGGAAGGCATAGAAAGCATTTTTGGGTATTTAATGAGGGGTTGGGTTCGATTCTAACTAATGGAATCAATTACTTTTGTGTTGAAAGAGAGTCGGAATCGATTCCATTGTTGCTGGAATCGATTATGGTGCTGACATCGATTATGTTGTCTGCGAAATTGATTCTTCATTGATGGTGAATCGATTATGTTGTTGGCACGATGTGCTGGCAAAAAGGCATCAATTTTGATATACACATGATATCGAGGTCAATCCAACACATCATGCATATGTTTTGCAATAGAAATATGACTTTCACTACATTAATTTTCATAATTCTATAAATATCATAATACCAATCATAATAATAAAAAATTAAAATTAAGGTTTAATTATGTTTTAAGTCTATGATAAAGTTGGAAACTTTTAATTAAGTTTTGATAAATTTTTGTAGTCCATTGAATACTCAATAAATTTAAGTTTTTTTTTAAAATTGAGTCACTACTATTAACTTTTTTTCTTAATTGGGCAATGTGACTAATAAGAGGCTAATGTGGTTCTTATCTTATCATGTCACCTTGTCGAGCCGTCAAGTCATTTTTAAATTTTTAATTTTTAAATTTTTAAATTTTATAATGTACAATTTTATATTTTTATATTTTTATTATTTTAGTTAAAAATTATATAATTATAAAGTTATTATTTAAATAAAAATTGAAAATATATCATAATATTACATTTCATAAAATCTTAATAATTCTATTTTTGAGAAATTCTTATAAACTTCTACCTTGGGTAAAAACAGTTTAATGGATTGCTAATGAGAGCAACATTTTGAAAATTGGTTTTACAATTTTTTTAATGTTGAAAATTGAACTCCATTAAGATAAATAATAATAAGTGATAATAAATAGTTTAAGCGAATCGTAGTTTTTAAGAAAATTTTTTATTTTATCCGAAATATGAGAAAATATAATTACCATGTTTATTTTTTTTCAAATAATATGTCCGAAAAACAACGATTATTAAAACTAACGTAAATACAAGCGCTATCACGCCTGTGTGTATGTATTTTTTACATATGCATGATATTATATTAGTAGGTGATGATATTTTAATGTTATTAAGTTAATATATAAAATAAAATTATATTTATTAAGAATAAAATGAAATATATAAGAAAAGATGAGAGAATAACGGTTGATAAATAGGGCAAAAAAAAGAAGCAGAGATAAACGATTTTATAAAAAGCTTGTAAAAATAGCAATCAATTTTCAAAAATTTAATAAATAATTATATTTTAAATGAAACAAATTGGAATTTTGAAATGTGGATACAAAAGAGGGAATCCTCTTTATATATTGTTAGGGATAAAATGAAATATATCAGAAAAGATGAGAGAATAACGGTTGATAAATAGGGAAAAGAGAAAAAACTGAGACAGACGATTTTATAAAAAGCTTGTAAAAATACAGTCAATTTTAAAAAATTTAATAAATAATTATATTTTAAAAGATAAAATTGAAATTTTGAAATGTGGACACAAAAGAGGAAATCTTCTCTATATATTGTTATATATTGTTGTAAATATTCATTTAGGTTAGTCTCTAATTTAGTGATAAGAAAATCGTGGTAGGACATAATCATAAAATTGATTTTTTAGTTAAAATAAAAGTCTTAATGTATAAAAATATCTTGTAATTAATAAATTTTTCAATAAAATTAATACATTACTTTTTATATTCATAAATTTTTTTACAAACTTTCTCAAATAATACTTTTATTTAATTAAGTAGATTTTTAGCTGTTTCTATTTAGGAAAAAAAAATTACGTCAAACCCTTGGAGAATTATAATTTTATTATTTTAATTTAAAATTTTATAATTTAAAAATTTAAAAATTATAAATTATAAAATTATAGATTATAAACTTTTAAAAAATATGTGACAGATCAAAAAGGTGATATGACAAAATAATAATCAAGTTAGTCTCTTAACGATCACATTACCCAAATGACAACGAAAATCAATTAAAAAAAATTACATTGATTAAGTATTTAATATACTAACAAAATTTATTAAAAACTTAATTAAAAGTTTTTAAATTTATAAAAGACTTCAAACTTAATCAAACAAAAAATTAATAAAAAAAAAAATTATCATCGTGATATTTTATTATGATTTAATACTTACCTATAATATGTGCCATTTTCATTTTATATATAATAATGTCTTTTTTCATAATAATTCTACTGCTAAAACTTAATTATTATTTATAACGATAATGTTAACAATAGTTCTATTCTTAATATAAAAATTATTATTTAAAAAAATAATTAAAATTTATTCTCCCAATTCCCTTTTAATTTTAATTTTATCTTTTCAATTTCAATTTTTTAATTATAAATAACAATTTTAATTTATTTTTAATATCATTTCCACATTTACTTTTAAATTTATATCATATTTACTCTTAAAGATAAAATGATAACAATATCATTTAATTATTAAAATATTTTTTTTAAATTTACATACGTATCACATCATTAACAAATTTTCATAAACTTTAATATCAAATATACTTCAATCATATCATCTTTCCCTTAGGTTGTGTTTTCTTGAGAGGATGAATTTGGGGAGAGTATAAGAAAGAATTTGTGTATATTTTAGTGGATGAATATGTGTGTTTTTTTTAAGAGGATTTAGAAGGTAAAGTTAGTGGATTTAGACTTTGTTCCTTTGTGTGGATGGATTTGAGAGAGAATGTGAAGATAAATTTGTGTGAATTTGAATGAATGAATGTGTTTTTTTTAGTGAAGGTAGAGGGTAAAGTAAGTAGATTTAGAGATAAATTTTATCAAAGTTAGTGAAATATTTGATTAATGTGATAGATAAAATAAATTGTGAAAATAGATAGAATTTGTAATTTACCAAAATACCCTTGATGAAAAAAATAGAATAATTTTGTAATTTGATGTGATAAAAAAATTAAAACTAAATAATTTGAATTTAAAAAATTTATAAAAAATTAAATAAAATTTTAAAATAAATATTTACAATTTAAAATACGAATTTATATATATAATTTTTTAATTATTACATACATATACTATTAATAATAATAATTATTTTATATATTATTAAGCATTATATTTTTAATAATATTTTAATTATTATTATTATATATATATATAATTAATAATAAATATTATTATTATTATTATTATGTATTATATTAATAATTATTCATATATATATATATTAATAAATATAATATTAATAGATATATTATTAATTATAATATGTATTGTTAATTATTTATAAATATGTTATTAATTATTATATATATTGTTAATTATTATTATATATAACAAAATAAGAATAGTAAATAAATTATTTATAATATATTATGATTAATAATTTTATATATATATATATATATATATAAAGGATATGAAAGTAAAATAGTTAACATCTATTCAAATCTTTCTAATATTGAGAGGATGGATTTTGGTAAAGAATTCTCAAATCCATCTTCCCTTTTATGCTTAAATCATTGAATCGGAGCACAGTTTTTTAAATCCCTCGTCTCTAATCTATAGTAATAGTACAAACCACACAAATTAACAGAGACTCAGACATGAATTTTGTGAGAGTTAGTGAATGGTTCGAGTGATGTAATAGATTAAATAAAAAGTTATAATAAATAAATTTTAAAAATTACTAAAATACCCTCTATAATAAAATTATATAAAATAATTTTTAAATTAATTAAAAATATTATATTTTAAAAACTATTATGTAATAAATTTTAATAAAAAATAAATTTTATTAAAATTTTATTATTATTTTTTCATAATTACTATCACTTAAAATTATTATTAATATATTACTATTAATTATTATTATTCTATATATATATATATTATTTAATATATCAATATTATATATATATATATATATATATATATATATGTATTATAAGAATAATATTATTAATAATTATTATGAATAATAAAAATAAATAATAATTATATATATATATATGTATATAACAATATATAAAAAAGATTCTTTCTTTTATGTCCACATTTCATAATACCAATTATACCCTTTACAATATAATTATTTATTAAATTTTTTAAAATTAACTGTTACTTTTACCTGTAAAAATGTTTATCTTTCTTCCTTTTAGCTATTCATTTCATTTTATTTTTAATAAATATAAATTTAATTTATATATTAACTTAATAACATTACACTATTATCACATACTAATATTCCTTCAAATTTAAAAAATGCGTATATACAGGCACGGTAGCGCCTGTATTCTCTTGAGAGGATGAATTTGGGAGAGAGTATAAGAATTAATTTGTGTAGATTTTAGTGGATGAATATGTGTGTTTTTTTAAAAGGATTTAGAAGGTAAAGTGAGTGGATTTAGACTGTGTTCCTTTGTGTGGATGGATTTGAGAGAGAATGTGAAGATGAATTTGTGTAGATTTGAATATATATATATATATATATATATATATATATATATATATATATATATATTAAGTAATCAGTTACTCAACATATAACTTATATGTTATTAGATAAGAATTATATTATTAGCTTTTAACATGATGAGGTTATATGAGTAATTTTTTCTTTTATCCTCTCAAATCTTCTATGTAGTGGAGGAATAAATTTTTGACCTTATCTCGCAAATCAATATACGACAATTTGCGTTAATCTTTTGAAACGAACACAAAATTTTGTTTGCAATCCATCTTCACAAATCAATGTATCCGAAGAATCCACTCATGCGAACAAGCCCTTAATCCACACCACAATCACCCTTTCGGTTGTGTTCTATTAGGTGGATGTACTATTTATAAAGGAATGGGAAGAGATGATTAGGAGGTGAGTAGCATGTTCTTTTGGAGGTGATACAAGATGATATGATGAGATGAGATGATTAGAAGGATTGACTGAAAATTCAATCTCACCATCTAGAGTGAGATTAGAGGGTGACACAACTGGATTTACCAAATTATCCTTCATTATTTAATTTTTGTTACATATGATTTAGCAGTTAAAATCAATATTTTAGTTCACTTTCTTAGTTCTATGTTAACGATAATAATAATTTATTATGGTTATAATAAAAAGTTATTACTTCTAAAATTACTATTAAAAAGAGAAAAAAAATTTCCATGTAAATTAATTATTTTCCACCTTATATATTAAATTTATTTTTATACAAAATATATTGTATCATTCATTTTTTATAAATATTTTTTTTATATTTTCAATTTCAGTAAAATTTATAAAATAATTTAAAATAATTTATATATAATTTTATATTACCTATAACAATAGGGACATTTTGAAAATCTAACTTTTTTTCTATTAAAAGTTTTTTAATATATCACATTAGTCAATTCAATCACAAACTTTCACAAACTTCACTCTCTAATCCATTCTAGAATCACCTCTGAATCACTTAAAATAAATTACACCAACTTCACCCTCTAATCCTTTCGATCTCTTCCTCTCCCTCTCCCTCTCTCTCCCTCTAATCCTTCCTCTCACTCTCCCCAATCCAAACACAAAACACTCTTAGGGTATGTTCTTTTGTGATGAATGATTTGAGCGAAAGTGAGATGATTGATTTGAGTTTATTTAAGGGTGAAATTTATGTTGTTCTTTTGAAGAGATTTGGAGGTGATAGTGAAGTGGATTTGAGAGTAACTTTTCTAAAAGTTTGTGAAGGATTTGAATGATGTGATTACTAAAAAATTTAAATTGTCTTTAGTGTTAAAAATAATACAAAATGATATTTAGATAATTTGTAATTAATTTTTTATATTTTTTTCATCATGAATAAATTTATTAATAATATTTATTAATTAAAAAAACAATTATTATAACATATTTGATTTGAAAATTGTAATATTTTAATTTTCAAAATAAAGAAAAAAACTTAAACATTTGCAATGGTATCATTAATAAAAAAGTCAACTCCAAAAAACAAATAGGGTAAAAGAAACCATGCATCAAAACGAAACAAGATACAAGTGAAATGGATATCTCATAGGAATCTATCCGTATCTCTTATTTTTTTTTAATTACAAATATTTTTACAAATATTTTTTTTTCCGAATAAAATATATTCAAATAAAGAATTTTTCTTCAATATTCATGAGAATAAAAGAAAAAGAGCTCGACTAGGTACTGGCCGGGCTCATTGGCCGTAGAAAAAGAAAAAAAAAACTAAAATATATAGAATAATAAAAAAAATATAGATAAGATAAAAAAGAATAAAAAAAAAGCAAGTCTCTTTTTTTTAAGCTCCCTTTTTGTTCTTCTTGTTTATGTGATATAACATAAACAAAGTTATTTTTTTTTCAATTGGGGAGAGATGGCTGAGTGGACTATAGCGTCAGATTGCTAATCCGTTGTGCAAATTCTTGTACCGAGGGTTCAAATCCCTCTCTTTCCGTTGATAATTTGGTATTTTTTTTTTGAACTTGTTTTTTTTTTCCATTTACTAGTTAAAGATGTTAAAATAGAGAAAATCCTAAAAATATTTAAAAATTCTGCACAAGCAAGAAAACACAGAATCCACTTTTTTCTTATTCTATTCTTCACGTCCTGGATCGTTAGATAGGAATCCGAAGATGAAAAGAGAAACGAAAAAGATCACTACCGTATAAACAAAAAGTTTTAGAGTAAGCATTATGAAATCTCCAAGATAATTAAAAAATGACAAAGAAAGAGAATAGATTCTCTTATATTACAACATATTTTGTTTCTTTTAATACTAAGATACTAAGTTTCTAAAAATGAAGTTTTTTTAGAATATGAGGAGAAATATATAAGTTTCGAAAATGAATTGATAGTAAGAGTAGATTATTTTATTACAAATTATCAATAATTCTTTTGACCAAAAATCCTTTTTTTCTGTAATCTAGGTATTCGATTGGTGAGGGGTTCCAATCGAATAATCGGATTAGGTTTTTTCAATTCAAAAAATGTAAATGATGAGAAGGTCCCTTTTTTTTCTTATATATTGAAAAATTTCAATATTGGAATCCAGAAATCACACTATAAGACTTATCTGATCTTATAAATTGCTAAAATGTTCGAGTTTTAGTTTTCTGATAAATTTTGAATTTTTTTACGACATTATTCAAATTAAAAATCTCATCGAAAACTTATAGTAGCTTGCCAAACAAAAGCTAAAAGAAAAAATAGTACGGGTATTACTGGCATAATATCCACAATTGGATTCAAGAAAGATCCAACTAAAGATATTAAGCATAACAAACATTTTGTTCTTTAAGAAAAATAAAATTTATTTTTGTTTTTTTTTCATTCTAATTTTCAATTTTATTGCATTATATACATAATACAATAAAAAGGAAAATAAAGAGTTATGAATAAAAGTAAAAAAATGAATCAAATAAGATAAGAATCTCGAGAATCCTTC